>RCUF01000388.1_pt1 | contig 14928 bp, 10 predicted proteins | sample 2166311 | NCBI WGS metagenome assembly RCUF01 (sample SAMN09932608, study PRJNA488358) | compost metagenome | feature: garden; material: soil; isolation source: compost soil in 4-hydroxybenzonitrile-enriched culture | place: Germany: Experimental Botanical Garden Goettingen | collected 2016-01-27
ATTTTAACCTACGATTGAAGCAAATACGGAGCTGTTTTACGTTCATATTAACTTTAAAGACGAAATCCATTCACGTGGATTTTGATTTTCACAGAAAAAAGCTCTCGAACCGTCAATAATGACAATTTTAAGAGCTTTTGATCATAAGGATATTACGTTTCCTTTAAAACCTCTGTTACTTTGAGAAGGGCTGCAACAATGACTTTATCCATATCATAATACTTGTACTCGCCGAGACGTCCGCCGAGTATGACGTGCTGCTCAGCATCAGCCAGTTGTTTATATTTTGCGTAGAGTCTACTATTCAACTCGTCATTTATAGGGTAATAAGGCTCCTCCCCAAGCCTCCATTCCACACTATACTCACGCGTAATCACCGTTTGTGGCTGCATACCAAATTCAAAATGCTTATGCTCAATAATTCGCGTATAAGGTGTTTCCAAATCGGTATAATTAACAACAGCATTGCCTTGATAGTTGTCCGTATCCAGCAATTTTGTTTCAAAGTTTAGGCTGCGATATTCCAACACGCCATATCTGTAATTAAAATAAGCATCAATAGGCCCCGTATATACAATGTTTTCTGCCATACCATCCCAATAGACTTTGTCAGCGAGATAATCGGTTTCCAGCTGCACTTCAATACCTTCGATCATCTTCTCCACCATCGCCGTATAGCCACCAATTGGAATGCCTTGGTATGGATCATTGAAATAATTGTTATCATACGTAAAGCGCACAGGCAATCTGCGTATAATAAAGGCAGGCAGCTCATGACATGGCCTTCCCCACTGCTTTTCCGTGTAGCCGCGTATTAATTTTTCATAAATATCTCGTCCTACCAAATTAATCGCCTGCTCCTCCAGCGTTCGCGGATGCTCCACGAAGCTTTCTTTGCGCTGCTGCTCGATTACTTGTTTAGCTTCCTCTGGAGAAATGACACCCCACATTTGGTAAAAAGTATTCATATTAAACGGCAAATTGTAAAGTTTACCCTTATAGTTCGCCAATGGACTGTTCATGAAGCGATTAAACTCCGCAAACTGATTGACGTACTGCCACACTTTCTTGCTGCTTGTATGAAAAATATGCGCACCATATCGGTGAACTTGAATTTCCTCTACCTTTTCTGTATAGACATTGCCGCCGATATGATTTCGCTTGTCAAGGATGATGCAGGTTTTACCCGCCTTCTTCGCTTCATGTGCGAATACAGCTCCGTAAAGCCCTGCTCCGACAATAAGGAAATCGTATTTTTTATGCATAGTTGGCCTCCAGGTTAATTAAAGCCGACGACCTTTTGCGTAATTTTGTACACACCCACTGAAATGCTGCGCCCGATTCGCCCTGGCAAACTTAGCAGCTGCCCCATCATACCGTAGCGCAAATGATGGTATAGCTCCAAATCAGCCTCCTTGATGAAACACCAAAACGCTCGCTTTTTCTGTAAATTTTCCTTCGAGCCTGAACGTATTAGCAAAATCGTCGATATCATGGTAACTATTTCCAAATGATTAAACAAGTACTGCCTCAGCTTACAGCTTCTGATGCTTTTCAGATCAATCTGCTCAATTATCAGCTTGTTCACTTTCAACTGCTGGTCAATTCTGTTAATCATAACCTTCTCATTGACCGATTGATCAATACGCCCGATGAAATATCTATAGAAATCAACGTTGAGATAGTAAATGTTGTTTACGTAGGGCAAAGGAGTCATTACATACAAATTATCGACATAAAATGTATGCTTAGGCAGCACAAGTGCGCATTCTCGAAGCAGAGCTGTTCGGTAAATGAGCGAATGCATCATCAGATATTGTCCTTTACGGAAGCGACCGATCTCGTCCCATGTAAACAATCTATTCTCTGGTAATACATTTTCATATTGCATTACTTTTTTATATTTTGCGCCTTCTTTTTCATAAACAAAATTGCTGACCAACAAATCAACAGGCTGCTGATCGATGATAAACCGTTCCAATGCAGCGAGTATTTCCAGATATGCTCTAGTGTCAACCCAATCATCGCTGTCAACAACTTTTATATATAATCCGCTTGCATGTTTGATCCCTGCGTTGACCGCTTCACCATGCCCGCCATTAGCTTGATGAATGGACTTGATTATGATTGGATATTTTGCTGCGTAATCATCTGCAATATCCCCTGTTTTGTCGCTTGAACCATCATTTACTATCAGTATTTCTACGTTTTCCCCGCCAGGTAGTAAGGACTCTATACAGGATCTCATATAATCTTGTGAATTATAGCAAGGAATAACGACTGATAATAGCTTCATGTCCACACAACCTTTACTTATTCTGTACTTCTACATGATTAACGACAGTAGTATAGCATATTTCCTTTCAGACAAACTGCCTCTAATATTCGCCAACTTAAAACTAGTGGCGCTCCAAGAAGCAGCCCAATGCTTGATGAAGGTAAATCACACCTTTTCACGAGCCGCTTTTACGACTTAACTGCAATTTGACCTGGAAGTACCGTACCGCATCCTTCGATTTCCAATAGATAGTCCACTGGCTGTGGACCGTTAAATATTCGGCTTTCCGGGTTCCATGCTCGAGTTAAATAATCATCCACGAAAAATGCTTGTCGATCTGTAGAGCTTTTGCCACCATGTTCCTCATTATAAATAATTGCAATCTGAACCTTGTAAATTCAAAATCGAGGCTAAACGATAATGAATAATAATCTAAATGCCTGATTCAACCAAATTCGTTTTATTGAATTTGACTCCCCTTCAATAATGGCATATTTAATAGGAAGCATCCGTTGTGATGCCATCGTCATCCACAGTGTTCTAGTTTTTCACTGCAGGATTGTTCATCAGATCGGCGGCCATGTATGAACAAAGCAGCAAGAAGGATTTACTGTACCCTCAATTCAAAATGGCCGACATCACGCAGTGCATTTCTCCTACTTAACCGTTTTCGTCACATCGGTTGCTGTTGAGCCGCCAGAGTTGAGCAGCGTAACGACACATCGTGTGCCAAATACGTTGAGCTTCTCTTTATTTTCTTCCGATGCAGCAATTGACAGGAAGTTATCGTTATTTTGCATTAATACAAAGCCTTCATCGTTAATTTTTTCAATAGTTTCTGTTGCAGTCGTGTAGGAAAGCTTTTGCTCATCGAACTTCTCATTGTCTATCTACTTTCTCTGTCTACGTTGTTAATTTTCTCATTTCTGTTTAAAAATCACTTTGAAGATCGGGAAAAATACCCAGAATGATATTGCGCTATTAATAATCATCGTAATAACATCCGCTGTTGTTTCTCCTAGACTGCCCATTCCCCATGTATTCATTAGCAAATTGTAAATTGGCGCTTTATACAGGCCTTGTGCCGCAGCAGCTCCCAGTGAAATAACAATATATGCGATGATATACCAAAAAGCCGCCCGCCAAATATTGCTGTTTGATTTGAAGGTAATGTTTCTTTGCAGAAAAAAATTAATAATTTGTGCAATCCCAATTGAAAGTTGCACGGCAAGAAAGTAAGCGAGTCCCCCACCGCCGCCAGCAGACAAAGCACCAGCTGCGTAGTCAAAAACATAGTATGGGCTACTGTCAAAGTTATGGCCCAGCTGTAAAATTTGAAAGCTGGTGTCGACGAGGGATGTTGTGCCAAGCAGCGACTTGAACAGCGGCATAATGACGATTTGCAGCACAGTCACACCGTTACTCAGCAAGAAAAATATAAGAAATTGTGCCATGTTTGGATGTTTCTCAGAGTAGCTATTCCATAAGCCAATAAGTCCCTTTGTTTGTTGTTTCATTAATTGCTCTCCTTATTTAGACTTTGCCATTTGCATTAGCTTTTTTCTTTCCTTCAGCAGATGACGCAACCCTTTAAAGAAGCTTCCATTGACCATCATCAGCATACCGTCCAGCATTTGCATGTTCACAATGCCGCCTGTCATTCTTGCAATGCCTCTAAACGGCATATGATATACAGACATCATAATCAAGTTAGCAGTGCTTCTTTTTCCGATTTTCTGCAAAAACCAATGCGCAAAGGTAATCATATGAAAAGCGAAACGGGCAAACCAGCCTTTGGCATATTGGCATTGCGCAATCGTATCATTATAGCCAAGCGGGTGCGTACGATCCCAGGTTGTAGTTGACACAGGATGTCCCAGCAACTGCTCAAACTCAGTCTGTGAAACATTGCTTGCTTTCCCGGAATAATACGATTGAAGCTTGCTTGCTTCATATGGCAGTGGTGCATTGCTACCCGCGACATGTAAGGAGCCCTGCAAGCGAATATCCGCGCTTGAGGCGCCAATCATAGTGATGTAATCCCCATTCTCCACTTCCCAACGATCTGTTTTTACATTAAAGTAGCGGAATGTTTTGTCATCAAATGAAATATGAACGGTTTTACTTTCTCCAGCGCGCAAAAAGATTTTGCTGAAGCCTTTAAGCTCCTTTTTCACACGAAATATGTCACTCGATGTACAACCAACGTATAGCTGAGCAATTTCCATGCCATCTCGCTCGCCGCTGTTTGTAATTTTAAAGGTTGCTCCTGACGCATCGACTGCCAAATCTGAATAAGCAAAGGAGGTATAGCTTAGTCCGTAGCCGAACGGGTACAACACATTAACATTAGCTGTATCGTAGTAGCGGTAGCCGATAAATAATGCTTCGCGGTACTCGACGCTCACTTCCTTGCCAGGAAAATTGCGAGCTGACGGCGTATCAGCATAGCGCAGCGGATAGGTTTCCGCTAGCTTGCCAGAAGGATTTACCTCTCCTGTCAGTACGCGCAGAATCGCTTTTGCTCCCGCTTGGCCGCTTAAATAGCCATGCAGCAAGCCTTTAACCTGATGAATCCATGGCATTTCAATTGCCGCGCCGCAGGACAATACTGCGACAATATTCGGATTAGCTTCATAAAGCGCATCAAGCAGAGTGATCTGGCTTGCTGGAAGCCGCATGTTTTGCCGATCCAACCCTTCCGCTTCGGTAACTTCATCTAAGCCAATATACAGCAATACGACATCTGCTTGTTTGGCAAGCTCGCAGGCCCGTGCTATTTTATTGCTGCTCTTTTTTCCATAGCGCTCAAAGCCCGGCTCATAGCCGATGCTGTTTATGCCGAATTGCTCCAGCACCTGTAGCGTATTGTCCAGCTTCGTTGGATTAACAATTGAGGAGCCGGCTCCCTGGTAGCGAGGCTGTTCGGCAAATTGTCCGATAATGGCAACCTTGCTTGCTGGTTTCAACGGCAGAATGCTTCCTTTATTTTTCAATAAAACAATTGATTCTTCCGCAGCCTGCTGTGCTGCTGCATGATGCTCATTGATGTCAATGATCGGCTTATACTCACTAGCAAATGCTTGTTCTGTTGTAAAAATCAGCTGCAGCAGCCGATCCACACACTGATCAAGTACTTCTACATCAAGCTTGCCGCTCTTTACTGCCTGAACGATTTCTGCATTGGTTTCACCTCCAGTCGTCGGCATTTCCAGCTCATTTCCGGCAATCAGCCCTGCAACACGGTCGTTGCTGCCGCCCCAGTCGGTCACGACAACGCCCTCATATCCCCACTGCTCGCGTAAAATTTCTTGCATCAAATGCAGGTTTTCATTCGTATAAGCACCGTTCAGCTTATTGTAGGAGGACATTACCGTTAGCGGTTTACCTTCCGTGATGGCGATTTCAAAAGCGGTTAAATAAATTTCACGCAGCGTCCGTTCATCAACAATCGTGTCGATCGACATGCGCCGCTCCTCTTGATTGTTAGCTGCAAAATGCTTTACACATGCTGAAACGCCATGCTCCTGAATGCCTGTAATGTAGCCAGCGGCCAATTTGCCAGCGAGATATGGATCTTCACTGAAGTATTCGAAGTTTCTGCCGCATAACGGATCTCGCTTCATATTGATGCCTGGCCCAAGCAGTACATTCAGCTTTTGCGCAACCGCTTCCTTGCCCAAGTAGTGTCCGATTTTTTCTCCAAGCTCAACATTCCAGCTATTCGCTACCGTTGCAGCCGTCGGAAAGCAGGTAGCGGGAAGGCTAGGGTTTAATCCTAAATGATCTGCTTCTTCGGCTTGCTTACGAATACCGTGCGGACCATCAGCAAGAAAAATACTAGGAATTTCAAGGCTCTCAATTTCTTGAGTTTGCCAAAAATCTTTGCCTGACATTAGTGATGCTTTCTCTTCCAGTGTCATATTTTTGATCAGATCTCTATATTTCATAATTTGTTCTCCACTTAATCCTTTAGTTTGAAATAAAGCGCATACATCTCTTTCTTGCTACATTCTTCACCGATACTTTAGCGCGTTTATCATACATCTGTCCCCCTTCTGCTTTCTTACCGCCATTCTAGCATGTTTTTTTTCTAGTTCAGGAAAAACGCATAAACTGTATTCAATTTTGCATGAATTGTTCACAGCCCGAATAGAACACGGAATTGTCCAGAAAATCCCTAATAACAAAATTAGAGGAAAAGGAGCAGCACCATATCTATTTATAATTAAGAGGCATTGATATCTTATAAGGAGCTTAAACGAAAAATTGAGGCGTAGATTACTACAATAAAAAGCGAGTGAAAACCAAATTGGCTGGGTCTAGGTCCAGTACAATACTGAACGCTACCCAGCCAATTATCTGCTTAATAAAAACTCTAACTTTTTGGAAAGCTCTATGAAATTTACTTTTAACTGATTACAGCTTACTACTTAGAAGACAAATCTGCCCCCCATTTTTTAATCACACCGGAAGCATATTCCGAAAAGGCTTCCTCTGTTTCATACTGTACGGATCCATCTCCACCAATGTCCAAAGCTCTCACATATTGACCGCCTTCTGCAAAACCAAGGCTAGCGTTAAAGCTAAATGCAAACTGTCCATTGTCTAAAGTAGTCTGATAGGCATAATCCATACCTACTACTTCGTCTTCAAGAGAGTATGAGGTAACCCCGAAAAATAGATTTTCATCATTTTGATTTGTCCAGTAACCATAGTAGTAGAAGGTTCCGCCTCTGTTGTTAGTCTGGGTTACTTTTAAGAAACCATCTGTATACATGTTCATCTTAACTACTATACCTACACCTTGCGTTGGTTCCAAAATACTGTCTTGAACGAACTGATATGCAATCTCTTTACCCTCAGTATTTTCTGCAAAATACTGTTCCTTAGTATATGCCTGCCATTTGCTTGAATCCTCTGTAGGCGTTTTATAAACGGATTCTGCTGGAACTTCAGGAGTCTCAGTTGGTTCAGCTGACTCAGTTGACTCACTAGGTGGATTTGTAGGAATTTTATCAACTTTGTTGTTTCCACCACATGCTGTGAGACCAAACAACATAACTCCGATCAGAAGCAATGCTAAAAATTCTCTTCTAATTTTCATGTAACTATTCATCCCTTCGAATAATGTCTGATTTAAGGTCACTACAGATTTTATCCTTCTACGATAATTATTTTTTCTCTATTTTTTTTGCCAATAAGGCCCAATGTACTTGTCACAATAGCAATAAAGAAGAATATTGCCGTAATAATAAAGTAATTTGATAATCCAGTACCCATAACATCCCCAGAAAAGTAAAATGAAAGATAACTTATTCTTCCCGCAAAAAACTGGAATAGCGTCACTGCAGATGCTACAAAGGCCATTATAATTGGAATATTATATAAGTTTTTCACGAAACCAACTACGGATGACAACAATACTATAACCGCCGCAATAATTACATACATTGGTACTTCAGTGGATTCAAAGGAAGTACGGATTAACATAATATAAGATAGCAAGCCAATCAATGTACTTAAAAATGTAGCTATATTCAGCCTGCGTTTCATGTTGGAAACAGTCTTTTCTGTCCTATCAACTGCGAACCGGAAATATAATACTAGAAAACCCAATGCCAATAATGCAAGTGTAACATCCAATACAATCAACGTTGTCTGCCACCATGGAGTAATACTTTCAATAACTGAGTTTTGTGAAACTCCATTCATTGCCATGCTGTTTACATATACATACAATAAGCGATGGACGGATTCCCTTACTGCAGTCAGGAGCGCCGGATCTGCCGCAATATTTTTCGGTGACAGTGTGGTATTAACATACGCACCACTTTCTGAATTATAAGGACCATTAGCCAAAAGCGTATTTGAACCAGCTGCTATCATTGCATTACCATCATACAATCCCGCGGTCGGTCCGTTTAAATCTGTAATAACATAACTATCTGATCCCCATTCGTCACGGAGAATTGTAGTCATCAAGTCATATTCTGAAGGAGTACTGATAACTCCCAGACGGTTATACGCCCCCATGATACCATTTGCTTCCCCATAAGTCATAATTCCTTCAAACCCTCTAAGCATGTTCTCGCGCAAGGTTTGTTCATTCAGGAAAGTAGCTACGCCAATACGGTTTTGTTCCTGCTCGTTTGCAACAAAATGTTTTACAACAATCACATGGCCTTTTTCTTTTCCAGATTTTGTCACGGCCATACCCATTAATGTTGTATGCACGGGGTCCGCCGAAAAATATTCTGAAGCTCTTCCTCCGTATGGTGTTCTGTGTAGGTTTGCTCCAAGTCCCCAGATGAAACTATGTCCGGTGTAATGGGCATCGTCTGCATACATTTCACCCTGTCTACGGGCAAGATCTTTATTAAAGGTTGCCCCTAATACAGGTTCGGAAGCAAATACGGCAGCCGTTATCCCCGCAATATTTATTTCTTCATCAGAAATACCGTCCTTAACCATGTAGGTAGAACCAAGATTGGTTTTTTCATTGGTTGTGGCATTAATTTCAGAATATATATAGGGTGTATTCATCCCAATCGGGCCGTCGCTTCCTGTGGCTTCAGGGAATGAAATTGAAGGTAAAGCCTGTACAGATACTCTTCCGTTAGAAACAATATTAGACATTTCAAGTAATGTTAATTGATCCAGCATCTCATCCCATGCCGGTTCATCGTAATCTAATGTCCGAAGGGCAACCACATTATACTTGTTTGTAATATTATTGAGGCTTTCTCCCTCTTTGTTTTCTACATAGTTAACCTGTTTTGCCTGTACCCGCGAAGCCGTATCATTCCAAACACCGTTCTCATATTTCTTTAAGTCGTTCAGACTTGCAATTAAATCAGGGCTTGCAGTAATAGCAACTGTTTCAGGATATGTGGTGTCCCAGCTATTTCTCGAAAGATAGACGAGTTTACTGCTATCGTCCATCCAATAGTTCAAATCAACATCATCAAAGCGATTGGTAATTTCATTGCCTGTATAGGTAGATTTTGCATAAGTGGTACCGTCAAATTGGTCCTGATGCCATTTAAAAGCCTTAGCAGGGTTTCCCTCAACATCCATTCCATCTGACGGTGTCATACCCTTTTCAGACAGAATATTGTTTAGTGCATCATGTGCTCCATTTCCAATGGCGAAATAATAGTCTCCATCAACCATGATATACGTTTTAGCTTTATTGGCATCATAGGAAGCAAGCCATTGCAATGGTACTTTTACTTCTACTGTCTGACTTTCTCCAGGATTCAATACATCTGTTTTCTCAAACCCCAATAATTGAACTGAAGCCTTTTCAACTCCGTTCTGTTTATCATATTCTGTATAAGGTGCCTGGCCAAATACCTGAACTACATCCTTGCCGGCAACACTGTCAGATATATTGGTTACCTTTACTTTGAGAGTTGCAGTATGGTTATCCTCATCAAAAATCGCTTCTCCATCTATCTCCTGAATAAAATCAGCATAGGAAAGACCATAACCAAAACTGTAAACTACTTCTTCTTCATAATTCCAATTATCCGTGCTGGCATAAGCACCTACCGTGGAGTCTGCATTTCCCTGTCCCAGCACCGAATCTTCATAACGAGTCTCGTAATACTTGTAATCTTGATATATGCCTTCTGCATATGCCACATAAGTCTTCGCTTGGGATGCCATGATTGCTGAACCATTAGTATACTTGTAATCACCAAAGTTTTGCATTGCAGGTGATGACATACTATCTGCAGCCAGCGTCTCTACCAGTTTTCCAGAAGGAGATACCTTCCCTACAAGGACATCGGCAAGTCCGTAAGCACTTCTATATCCAGCATTTCCAAAATGGACAATTGCGTCAATTTCCGGATCCATTGCGAACTCATCCAATTCTACAATTAAGTCACCACTTGCAAGAATGATTACTTTTGAGGCCCCACTATCCTTTGCCTGCTTAATCATTACTTTTTCTTCCTCAGTAACTTTCAAGCTTCCAATCGGTAAGTCTGCTCCTTCTCCTCCCACCCGTCCAAGCACAACAATTGCAGCATCACTTTGTGCTCCGGGTTTAGTACTCACATTGATACCACTAACAGTTAGTGCCTTAGCCAAATCTACAACTTTAGACCTTTCAGGCTCACCAATAGACCCCCCACCTGCTAAGGTTGCGGTCATAAAATTCTCATTTCCGTAAATGGTTACGCTGTTTTCCTTAAGCGGTAGTGCACTGTTTTCATTTTTTAACAATACAGTGCCTTCCTGACCTATTTCTCGCATTAGCGCTACCTTTTCCAGATATAGTTCTTCTAATGTCCCGTAAGTTGGTTTGAAATACTGATTATCAGCGGCTTCAGCCCCATCAATATCGACTATCCTAACGGAGTTAATCCCTAAAGTTTGATTGATAAGCTGAGCTTGATCAAATGCTACTGTTGTCATGGAATTTAAAAAGACCATGAGAATCATTATTAAAATCAGTCCGACTCTCGAAAATCTGGCACCAATCTTCCTTTTCATTACTATTAAGACCCTCCATGTTTGTTATGACCAAAAATATAGCGTGGCAATTAATAAAAATTTGCGCCTAGTTCATTCCTCCTTTTTGATTATATTGTTACTTATCAAATACCAGGATGTACCACAAAAAAATTTGCAATTAGTTAGAAAAAATTCATTTCACAACTTTTTTCACATAAATAGTGAGCTAATTACCTGATTCTAAAAAATACGTCATCCTGCCATATAAAGCGCATTCATTTTCCAATGAGTTTACTGTACACTTCGCTGACTATTTAGCGCTTACCATGTATGTTGCCTCCTTCTAATTTCTTATCACCAGTCTAGCATTTTTTTTTCTTTACTCAGAAAAAACGCATAAACTGTATCGATTTTTGCATGAACTGTACGACACGATACAAAATACACAGCAATCGGTTATATCCTGACTGCTTCCGCGCAAAAGCATGTTAAAGCTAGCTATTGCTATTTTGCTATTCATCATTGTACTGCTGTCTGTTCCCACATAGAACGAATTGACCTCGACCTCTTTAGTGGTAGCGTGATGACCTTAGTCCCATAGACTGTTCTTGAATCATATCCGTTCCTAGCTCACTCCGTACCCCATCTTCCGGAATTTCATGTAAAAGGGCCTTTTCTTCCTTGGGCAACTCCAGGCTGTCTTGTTGAGTGTACACAAACTAGACCCGTTAACTAGCGCTTGTATGCTTCATCGGAATCAATATTTTCAGTTCAAACCAATTATCCTGCTGCCCGATATTAACGACACCGTCGTATTTTTCTACGGAGTAGCGAATGCTTTTTAGCCCGTAGCCATGATTCAAGGTATCCGTCTTCGTTGTAATCGGCAAGTCGCCCTCAAGCTCTAGCTCGCCTTCAAAGTAGTTTTCGAAACGGATCATCGTAAAGCCTTTTTGCGCAAAGACCGACACGTGAATCAATCGTTTTTCAGCTTCCGCCATGCGTTGCTCGTACTCGATGGCATTATCCAGCGCATTGCCAAAAATCGTGCAAATATCGATGACATCGATCTCGTTGAGCAAGCTGCCATCGGCCACGCAGGTGAGCGTGATCCCATGTTTTATGCAATACATATTTTTGCTGGAAAGCAGTGTGTCCAGTACATGATTACCGGTTTTGTTCTGCGCTTCAAATAATTTTATTTCGTCTTCCATTTTCTTCAGATAAGCATCGCGTTTTTCCGTATTTTCTTCCGCGCGCACCGCAATGATTTGATTCTTCAAATCATGATATTTAATGTTAATCAGCTCAATGCTTTCCTTCGATTGCTGATACTGCGCATATTGTTGGTGAAGAATATTTTGTACCGCTTTTAGCTCATGCCGGGTACGCAGCTCATTTCGCTGAATGTGGTAAGCGTATAGGATCGCAAAACCTCCCAAATCAACGAGCGTACGAATATTCAAAATTTCTTGCGCATACTGTCCACTAAACGGCGTTTGCATGTTGACGAAGCTTAAATTGCTGATGCCAAATACTGCAGCACCAATAAAAACGGTTGACCACAACTCTCTCTGCCTGATATTCAGCCTGCCGTTTTCGGGGATATGCCGTTTTTCCAGCAGCCAAATGATCAAAAAAGCAGCTCCATATGTGAAGAGTAACAGCAGTGCTTCCTGCCAGACCGAAGTATTCCCGCCCCGCCAAATAAATACATGCACCTGCCACTCGAATGAAGCCACAAATTCAGCTGCAACAAATGCCCTTACGCTAAAATAACCTGCTTCCTCCCAACTAATGTTGCAGCTCGTATAAATGAAAATAAACATCATGCCAATCGCAGCAATCATGCAAGGAATCCAAAAAAAGATTGGCAAATCTTTTGTAAACATCAAAAACAAGGACTGCACAAGAAGAAAGCTGCCTGAAAAAAAAAGTAACCCCCTGAAGTTTAGTTGCTTTTTCAAAGGTAAAATATACACGATGCAAGCAAGAACTTCCGCCAGTGCCGTATATAAGCGAGGAAGCTCAGGAAGTATACTATTCATTTGATAACTTCTCCCCAATAGTTGGATAGAGCTTCCATAAATGCTTTACGCTTAGGACGGCTAATCAGCAACTGTTTACCTTTGATGATCGCAAAAATATCGTTCATACCTTCCACATGCTCCAAGTTAATAAAGTAACCTTTATTTCCTCGGAAAAAGGGATACCCCGCAAACTGCTCCTCTAGCTCCTTCATCGTGCCCATCGTTTCCATCTCTCCGCTCCTTGTCACAAATATCAGCTTATGCCCCTGACTTTCGATGAAATAAATATCCGAAATTCGAAAACGCTTTACTCCACCCTTGACCTTGATGGTGACATAATGTTCTTCCCGTCTTTTCATGCGTTCTATCGCCCGATTCAAGCGCTGAGAGAACTGAAAATAGGAAATCGGTTTTAGGACGTAATCCAGTGCATCTACGGCATAGCCTTTGATGGCATACTGAACCATATTAGTGATGAAAATAATGACCACTTCGGAATCAATTTTCCGAACTTCCTCCGCAGCCGACATCCCATCCATAAAGCTCATTTGCACATCCATTAAGATGATATCGAATTGGGCCTTGAAATCCTCAATAAATTCGTCTCCATCTGCATACGTTGCTACTTCAATATGCTCTCCTATTTCTTGCTCAAATTGAGTTAGGAACTCCGTGAGCTGCTCTTTGTAATGAGCTTCATCTTCAACAATCGCAATCCGGATCATTTGTCAGCCTCCCTGTCTTTCTAACATGACTAAATTCGATGAAAAAACACCATGATTATAACAAACCATATAACAAGCGTCCCAAATCAAAAAAAGGTGTTGTCAATATGAATCGTACAAACAATTCCCTTAAACAATCAAAAGAGCTACTCCAGAATTTTCATGCCCGGATAGCTCTTTTTTTATATGTGCGTAACCTGCCATCTGTATTCTCTTTTTATTGATCAACATCCCATGTGCTATTTTAAGATTATCCAAAAATTCATACGAATATTTCTTGAACAAATAGAGTATTCACAAACGCTTCTTTACTCTAACATTAATTGCATCTGCAGATGCTTTTTCAGCAATCATTAGTATTGTCGTACCGTCATATCCACGTTTCACAAATAGTTGTATAGTAGAAGTGATGATATAACTTTTCTTAACTTTAGCCACATTCTCACCTCGTATTTGAGTGAAAATTCACTCAAAATGTTACTTTATATTTATATCATAGTCAATCCTACTTAGAAGCATATACGAAGAGCCCCAATATAATAAAGCCCTTTCTTTTACCATGACCATTTAGTGTATGCAAATAGTCTAGTTTATTTAACGTTCAATCTGCCTTCAGTTATATTTGATTCTTGATAGTCTCTATTTGGGAGAGTCCCTGCCCCGTTCTCTATAAATAATTTTGATTACAACCGCAAAGAACCAAAGAGATGGACACTTAAAAAGTGCCCATCTCTCATTTTCATTGTTAGTTCCACTGAAACGATTCTCAAATTGGCAGAGGAATCCTTTGATAATGGGATACAGCTAAATTTTTTAAGATATGCCCGTTTTCTAAATTAACTAAATATATTTCATATAATTCTACATGTTCATGGGCAAAATTATACTCAGCAGATGACATATAGAAGTTATTAACAGCAGCTTTGACTTCAACGTATACAATCTTTCCATCTCTTTGATATTCCATATCATATATAGACGATTGATTTCTCTCCGCTGGAATATCCGAGTTTTCCGATGTCCATTTTAATGTATCGTATATATCTTTTAGTTTGTTCCGCACTATACTTCAGCATCTTTACCATTTTTGTTCTTTGAAGCTTCACTTCTTTCTATCGAGGATCTTGTCTGCGGTTTTATATGGATAAATTGATTCGTTTTAAATTTAGGTTTGTTTGGATGAACAACTGCTTTCGACAGAGTTGGATCACTATCTACAGTAGGTGTTACTAAAGTAGATACTGAATTACATGTTTGATCTTGATATTCTTCAAATTGTTTCTTGATGTAGTTCACATACTCATCATTCAGGAAATAAACTAAACGATTTTAACTCTAAATGTTCATCAATAAAGTCATTAAAATTTGAATTATAATAAATATGTTGAAAAAGCCAGCGATTATACGCTGGCTTTTTTGTATTTTA
>RCUF01000390.1_pt1 | contig 14818 bp, 7 predicted proteins | sample 2166311 | NCBI WGS metagenome assembly RCUF01 (sample SAMN09932608, study PRJNA488358) | compost metagenome | feature: garden; material: soil; isolation source: compost soil in 4-hydroxybenzonitrile-enriched culture | place: Germany: Experimental Botanical Garden Goettingen | collected 2016-01-27
TTCATCCTTTCATGGCTACTTTTTTAAAGCTGCATTTTTGCAGGCTTTTCCTGATATCTTCTACTATGTAATAAAAAATGACGCCTCGTGAATGTTGCATGGCGTCATTTTTTTAAGATTATACTAGTTTCATAAGTTTCATTAGTGAATAGATCACGGTAACCGCTTCAGCGCGGCTGGCATTTGCTTTCGGCTCAAAGTTCCCTTCACCAGTGCCTTTAATGAGCCCTGCTGAGCTAATCGCATTGACAGCAGTGGTCGCGAAACCCGACACGGAGCTTTGATCCGAGAATGTGATCGGATGATCATCATCGAAAGCTAATCCGGCAGCTGTTGCCGCACGGTAGAGCATAACAGCCATCTCTTCGCGGGTAATGGCATCATCTGTTCCGAATGTTCCATCGCTTCTACCACTCACTATGCCGAGTTTTTCCGCAGTGATTACTGATTTCGTATACCAGGCATCTGCTTCGACGTCTGAAAAGCGAATTTCTGCTGACTCCGAATTCAAACTTAACGCATTAATGAGAAGATGAAGAAATTGCGCCCGGGAAACTTGAAGATTAGGTGCAAAAACACCCTCACTGGTCCCTTTGACAATACCCCAAGTAGCCAATGCTTCGACTGATGTTTGAGCCCATTTGGCTTGATCCAAATCAAGGAATTTTACATTCGCATAACCCGCTGCATACGTACCGAATTCATTGATATAGAATGATAAGACCTCTGCATTGGAATCATAGATTGCTCCTTGTACTGTCTTGAGCTCCTTAGTGTTGTTCGCGTTGTATGCAACGACTTGATGCGCCTTCTCTTGAACGCCCAGATCGTAAGGTAGCGTTACCTTAACCGACTTCTTGTTTAAGACTTGTTCTACCGGCTTCCCTTCTACTTTCAACTGGATATCATAGGCTCTACCGGAGCTGATTTGACGTTTAGCCTTTTCGGACAATTTACCTTTTTCTACTGTTCCAATATAAACCGATAGAAATTCCGCATTAGCGGGTAACATACTCCAAAGCTCACTCGCGGATATCGATACCTCTACAGATCCGTTAATAAATGTCAGGATCGACACTCTATTCTTATCTTCCTTAATGGGATGCACTGGCATACGAATTTCCAATGCTTCGAGTGGCTTGCTGTCAGACGTTATCGCTTGGACGACCAGACGTCCCTCCTTAGCCGATTGTATCATTTCGCTCAATTGCTGATCTGTCACAATTGCGTCCAGCTTACCTGTAGAAACTACTTTTGGATCAAGTGTTAGTACGCCGTTATTGACCTTATGTGAATTCTGAAGTCCAGACCCCGCAACTGTATTGCTACTTGAATTTGTGCTTGAACTCGTACTTGAATTCGGGTAAGGATCCAAATGAGTTGAACGATCAGAAGTTCTCACAATCAATGGTTCTGTCGGAACAGACTCCCCATCTTCGTTAACCGCAGTAATCTTATAATAATAATTCGTACTTGCCGCCAAATTGGCATCTAAGAATGACTCCTCCGCAACGGGTTTACTGGATAATTGGATATAATGGCCATCTATACTACTCGAACGGTACACATGATAGCTATTCGCATCGCTCGATTTGTTCCAGATCAAGCGGATTGTACTTGCCCCGATCGCTTTCACTCGTAAACCAGCCGGTTTAACGGGTGCAACTGCACTATCATCAAAGACCATAACCGACGTCTTCTCAAGATTTCCTCCATCAGTATAGGCTACATAAACTTTCTCATTATCAACTGCCAGTGAGGTATATTCGACTCGTCCTTTTGAGAACCATTTATTGCCCACCTGCTTCCAACCCGTATCCCCTTTCCCTGTATATTTCATGACGACCGTTTTCCCACCGTTATGCTCATCCGACAACAACATATAGGGTACCCCCTGTTTACTAAAAGTCATCTTGGTTACCCATGCACCAGGTTGATAAAACCCCTTGCTTCCAACGTATTCCCATGTGTCTCCGTTAAATTTACTCAGGCTTGCTCCGCCATTCATTGCATAACCTAAATATGGAATACCTTCGTATACGTACAGTGAACTCCATCTGATGTTTGGGCTTTCGCTGGAAGTGAAATCTTTACCGCCTAACAATTCCCACTTGCTACCATTATATCGGATAACTTCTCCACCAAGCCCTTTACTGCGATATCCGACATAAGGGGTTCCACGATCAACGTAAAGACTAATGTTATTTGCGCCATTGTTACCTTCCTCGGCCGTATAATTACCGATATAGCTCCATTCGCCATTCGTGTATTTCATCACTTTAACGAATGTTCCCTCTTGTGGTCCTGCATAAGCATTGAATGCAACATATGGCGTTCCTTGGTCAATGAATAACGATGTTTCGTGCGTATATTGATCTACGAGAGGCTTTCCGACTGTTTCCCAGCCCGTTAATCCCTCGCCAGTGTACCGCATTATTGTCAAGTCTCCCACATTATCACCGCCATTCATCGAAACATACGGAATACCTTCATATATGAAAAGCGAGATATCTCCAGCTTTTTCTGAAAACCCGGGCTGGCCGACAGTCTTCCAGCCTGTTTCCGAGTACTCCATAACGGTTATCTTATTTCCCAGAGCATCATCCACGTAAGCGATATAAGGGATTCCGTTGTATATGTACAGTGAATTAAACGTCCCTCTTCCCGCTGATATTCCATCTTTGCTTCCCAGTGGCTCCCATACCGATTGTTCAGGAATTGAACTGGCAATAGCGCTTAATTCACTCTCGCCGTTATCATTATATGCAACAACCGCATAATAACCTATAACACCGTTCGCCATTCCCATAGCTGTATATGCAGTCTTTGTCAGTCCGTCTGCCAGAAGGCTGCGCCCTCCATCTTCCCCGATCTGATAAATTCGATATCCTGTCGGATCTGCCAACGATCTATCGAGATCGCTTACTGCATTCCACTGCATATCTATTGTCCCGTTGGCAACGGCTCTTGCAGTAAAATGGTTCGGGGCAGCTGGAACAAAAGGCTGTGGTGTAAAACTCATCTCGTTCGATACACCATCGCCGTTTAATAACGAGGCATTCACCTTGAAGTAGTAGGTCTGACCGTTAATAAGGTTGCTTGAATGATACGTGGTTGTATTAGCGTCCAGCACGGCCTCCGGGTAGTCACCGTACTGACCGGAAGTACTGCTGCTGTAGACTTGATAAGTAACAGAGCCTTCGACCGCTCTCCAACTGAGGCTGACTTTTCTATCCTTGGCTATCCCATCTAGTCTAAATCCGATCTCCTTGTTCAATTTCATTACCGCTATTGGTCCGTTAACAAATACGTCTTCAACAAATGCTATATAGGGTATTCCTTGTAATATAGAAAGTGCAGGTGTTCCATTGCTTCCTTGAAGTTCATTACTCCCTACATCATTCCAAGAACCAGCGTTATACTGCTTAACTTTGAGTGATAATGTATCCTTATAAGCAACAAGAGGATTATGAAGATCATCAATAAGCAAAGAAACCGCCGAGATAGATTCCTCAGAGAATGTTCCCCCTACAAGCTGCCAACCGGAACCTTCTGCATAGCTCATTACTTTCCCTTGCTTGGAATTCAGATTATCCGCATAAGCTACATATGTTATTCCCTCATCGTGCGCAATACTAAGATAAAGTGCCATTCCTTCTGTAAAGCCGTGGTTGCCGACGCTTTCCCATACTTGAGTTTGATCATTGTATCTCATGACCGTTGCTTTGTTAAGTAAAGCCTTTTCTCGAAAAGCTACGTAAGGTATCCCGTCGGATACGGTCAAAGAGGGATCAGATACTTTGTCAGTGCCAAGTACATCTGTATTCCCAACCGTCGTCCAGCCCTGAGACTCTGTGTATTTCATTACCTTGAGCGTACCGCTTACGGAACTGCTCACAACAGCGATATAGGGAATTCCGTCGCTAATTACGAAATCCATGGCATAACCCTGGATCGAACCGGATGCCCCAACATCGACCCAACTGCTTCCTTCTATCTTCTTCACATTTATAGCGTTACCCGTTCCACGAAAAGCCACATAGGGTGTGCTGCCTGAGAGCGCAAGTTTGGAATCTGTGGCAGCAGTTTCAGAAACATAATCGCCTCCAACATCGCTCCAGCCGAAACCATCAAACTTTTTCACCTTTGGTTTACCGTTACTTCCGTTTGCTAATTCTCTGTACAACAAATAGCTTACTCCGCTGTCATCCGCCAACAGCTCTGGTGCTGTTCCATTGCTCGCAACCTGTTGATTGCCTACATATATCCATGCCCCTGGTACTCCTTCCGCAGCAGCCTTATTCGCGGATATACCGAACGCTGAGATGCTTGTAAGAATCATCGCAAATACTATAAAGCCATTAAGTGCCTTTTTCCTTAACACACTGGATTCCACTCCTTGATATATTTATATTGAAATAGAAAACGGGTTACGTCCGAAAATGTTGTAATTTGCTGTGATCCGAAGCTGTGGCAGCGGTTCAAATCAGATCTTTAATACGCGTAGTGATCGACCGGGCAAGAGCCGGAAGTATACAGATCGATTCGGGATATATTCGACGTAAAGTAAGGGATATTCTTCTCAGTTGTAGACGTCGTTCCGAAAAATAGGCGAATTGCATCATCGTCAGTGACGGATGAGCCGACAGTTGCCGAAGTAGTGGACAAAATTGCAGGGACATTAGTTATTGTTGGACTCACCGCATCGAGATCAGAGTATGCGTTGCGGTCCGTAAACAATTGAGCTTGAGGATTGCAGAAGCTTCTTGTATAGTTCGGCCCAACCAGTGAAGTGAAGTCGACTCTAATCAAATCGCTTGTATCGTAGATGCTTACAGAGAGAACGTCGTTCAACAAATCCGTGAGAGAAGCACCGTAAGTAGTATAATAGCCTGTTGAACCGTTATTCCTGCGTCCGGAATATTGATAGTTTCCGTAATCCGTTGCCGAATTAATGTCAGATGACGTGATTGTGCCAACTGGAGTCGCAGATCCATCCAAATATATATCAATTGAACTTGTGGTATTTATCCCGGCATTTGCAATTTGAGGTGCTTGTAATCCACTCACAACCAAAGTAAACGCCAGCATGAAAGTCAACAACAATACAAAACGTCTCTTTTCCTTCAAACCTCTTAAAATTGTAATCACGAAATACGCCTCCTCGGTTTTATTATTAAATTACGGGTTGTACCCGCTGCCACAGCCGAATTGAAAAATACTAAATATATCTAAACATAACTAATTATAACTAATATAGATCGTCGCATGGCATAATTCAACTTTGATATGTTATATATTGTTACGCAATTATGAACTCTATCAAGAGAAAATGTGTTTTTCCCCCTTTACTTACTTGAAAATGCGAAATATAATGACTTTAATTACATGATACGTAATATTTAATAACATATTAACAACGTAAAAAGTAACTTATATTTAGGTTGATCGAAAATGCACTGATATTGCTCTTTAAATTCCAATTGTTGGTTGTCTATAATATATTAAACATATTATTTTATATTTAGTTATAACTAAATATAAAATAATTGCATTGGCGCAAGCTCTTGTTCCGTAGGAACTTTATTCGATAACAGAAAGATTTCATCATTGCCATTCTGCCAATTATGATTGTGGTGTCTTCTCAAAAAACAGGGCCTCTTTAATGCTTTTTTTGGTATGATACTCTCATGAGAACAAATTCAGTAATCAGTAAAATTGCCAGCATTTTAATATTTATTACGATACTTTTTGGCCTGCGCCTTGGTTGGCTCAGCCTATTTGTCACTAGTGATGACGTAGTAGCGGAGAATGGTGTCCTGGATTTACGAGGGCGCACCATGGATCAATCCAAATTATTCAATCTAAGCGGTGAGTGGAGCTTCTACCCTTCTCAATCCGTATCGCACAAGGACATTCCGTTCCTCTCCTCTACCCCAACCCTGCTAAAAGTGCCTGGAGATTGGACAAGCGCTATGAATGATGGAGATGACTCATCGTACGGTTATGGAAGCTACCGGCTGCGCATACTTGTCGATCCACTTCAGCAGCCAATCTCCCTATGGTTTAAGGAGATCAAGTCCGCATCTACCGTTGAAATCAACGGCACAATGTTTCCCTCGCATGGGACGGTCTCAAAGGACTCAAATAGTTACAGCCCTGATAATACTATGTATCGCGTATCCTATTTTTCTGAAGGGGTCTCCGCGCTCGACGTTTTCATCCAGGTATCCAACTATGACAGTCCATTCAAGGGAGGCATTGAAGCTCCAGTTATCTTTGGCTCTCAGGATGCCGTAGAACAGATCTACTATTATTCGGTGGGAAGCATGATGCTTACAGTAGTTATTTTGCTGCTGCATTGTCTGTATGCATTTATTCTTTACTCTTTCAATCCGAAAGAACGCGCTCTGCTTATGGCCGGATTCATGACCTTATCTGTAGCCATGATACTGATGGCCCGCAACGACAATCTCATCGTACCGTTGCTGTCAATCAACTACACATGGTCCTTGAGGATTAGGTGGATCGCATTTTTGTGGCAAAATTTATTGATTCTGCTCGTTTTTCGTAAATTCGTCTCTGGTGCAGTGATACATAAATGGTTGCGTATATACACTGCAGGACTTGTAGTTTACTCAATCTTCATCATGTTTGCCCCTGCACCTTTGGTGAGCACATCTATGCGATGGTGGTTTATTCAGTTGTTTCAATATGTACCTTTTGTTTGGTTGATCAATAGTTTGGGACAGTTACTGTTCAAGAAAAATAAAGACGAGGATATTTTATTTTTACTGCTGTCTGGTGCAGCGATCATATCGAACTATTTGTGGAGCCTGGCAGGATATAGCGGTCGGTCTGTACTTGTTTATTATCCGTTAGACATTATATCTGCGATCGTTGGTTTCTCAGCGTACTGGTTCAAAAAATATTTTTACAATGTCGGGGAAAACATGAAGCTGAATCAGCAACTGAAAATAGCAGACAATCTCAAGGATCAATTTTTGGCAAATACGTCTCATGAACTGCGGACTCCCCTGCACGGAATCATCAATATCGCTCAAAATATCGGCATCAAGGAAGATGGCCGTCTGCTGCAAAGCAGCCGCAAGGACCTGGAGTTGCTGATAACGGTAAGTCAGCGCATGTCACACATGCTTGAGGATTTGCAGGATGTAGCTCGTCTTCGGGAGCATCGCATTATGCTGAAGCAGGAGCCTGTTTCCATACAATCAGTCATTCCCGGCGTAATCGGCATGTTAAAATATATGATACAGGGTAAACCTGTCGAGCTAAGCTTTGATATCCCGGATTCATTTCCGGATGTATATGCGGACGAAAAAAGGCTAGTGCAGATTCTGTACAATCTGGTGCATAATGCGCTGAAGTATACTGAGGAAGGACATGTTACCGTTTCGGTTCACAAAAGGGATGGACGAGCGGTCATTCAGGTCAGCGATACGGGTGTGGGTATGAGTGCAGATATCATGGAGCGTGCATTTCTGCCATACGAACAGGGGCCTCATGGCATTCGCGACGGACGGGGAATCGGCTTGGGGCTAAGTATATGCCAACAGTTGGTGGAACTGCACGGCAGTGAGCTAAACATTCAGTCTGAGCTGGGCAAAGGATCTGTCTTCAGCTTTGCTCTGAGGTTTACATCTTCCGTTGAGCGTCAGGCGATTTCAACACACCGCACCTCTCCTACCGAACCCAATGGTAAGAGACATGAATCCATGGATCAATGGAACTTTTCCGATCAAGGTAGAAGCGGAAGCGTCATTCCCGAACCGATCCCACCGCTCTTAACGGATACTCGGGCAAAACTGCTTGTCGTGGATGATGACCCGGTTAACCTTAATGTACTTAGTGGTATTCTCGCCAATGAGCCCTATGACATTACCACTGCCAATTCCGCTCATGAGGCTCTGGCCTTACTGGATCAGAAGCCGTGGGACCTAATGATCGCCGATGTGATGATGCCCTCCCTTTCCGGATACGAATTGACGCAGAAGGTACGGGAGCATTACTCCATATCTGATCTCCCCATTCTGCTTCTGACTGCTCGCAGCCAGCCAGCGGATATCTATACGGGATTTTTGTCCGGTGCCAATGATTATGTCACCAAACCCGTTGATTCCATGGAGCTCAGATACCGTATTCGTGCCCTGACGGCCATGAAACATTCGTATTACGAACGTTTACGCGTTGAAGCTGCCTATTTACAGGCGCAGATAAATCCGCATTTTCTGTTTAACGCGTTGAACTCGATTGTGGCGTTGAGCGAACAGGATATCCCGAAAATGCAACAGCTTGTCGACGCATTCAGTACGTTCTTGCAGATTAGCTTCGACTTTCAAAATACAGGTGAAAGAGTCCCCCTTTCCCATGAGTTGGCGCTAGTAGAGGCCTATCTGCATATCGAGCAGACCCGCTTCGCGGAACGATTATCCGTCGTTTGGGAGATAGAACCCAATATTCATGTTCTAGTGCCTCCATTATCGATCCAACCGCTTGTGGAGAATGCCGTAAAACATAGTCTGCTCAAACGGAGGGAAGGCGTAACGATTCATATCCGCATTGCCCGTAAGGAGAATGCCGTTTATTTTGAAGTGAAGGACAACGGCCCGGGAATGGATCAAACCACACTCGATATGTTGCTAAGTCTGTCCTTCAAAGGTAAGAACGGCATTGGATTAAACAATACGCATCGACGATTGATTCAATTGTTTGGGCAAGGTCTAACTATACAGAGTCAACCTGATGAAGGAAGCATTGTTTCTTTTCTTGTACCAGATCCAAAGTCAAAGATATTGTAATTTTCAACGTGGAGAGACGCTTCTTCCGAGCCGGACTTAAAAGTCAATACTCCTATGTTTCTCACAACTAACAGGAAAAAAAGAGATCGAGTTTTCTCATAAAGCTGGAGAAGAACTCGATCTCTTCATATGCTTAATCTTAAATAACCTGTCGCCTAATCGATTTGGCCATAGGCCAGCCAATACATTACATCAAGTATCTTCCCGTGATCGAATGTTCCGCATGGATGATCTGTGAAGGTGTGCCCTCGAACACCACCTGTCCGCCCTTGCTGCCTCCGTCCGGTCCCATATCGATGATCCAATCCGCTTGGCTGATCACATCGAGGTTATGCTCGATGACGATCACCGTATTGCCGGCATCCACGAGGCGATTCATGATTTCCAAAAGATGACCGATATCTGACATATGAAGGCCGGTTGTCGGCTCGTCCATCACGTAGATGCTGCCCTTCTTATGCAGCTCGCTTGCCAGCTTGATTCGCTGGCACTCCCCACCTGATAACGTGCTGAGCGGTTGGCCGAGTGTTATGTAGTTCAACCCCACATCACTCATCGCTTGTAGCTTGCGGACAACCTCTTTTAACTGGAAAAAATCCAATGCCTGCTCCACGGTCATCTCCAGCACTTCTGCAATTGACTTATCATTCAGTTTGTACGCGAGCACCTCTTCCTTGAACCGTCTACCCTCGCATACTTCGCATGGCAACTTCACGCTGTCGAGGAATGCAAGGTCTGTATACACAACACCCAGCCCTTGGCAGTTCTCGCAAGCCCCCTTGGAGTTAAAGCTGAACAAGCCCTGGCTCACCTTGTTCGCAGACGCAAACGCCTTGCGTACATCATCCATAATACCTGTGTAGGTCGCAGGATTCGAGCGTGTTGACACTCCTATCGGCGATTGGTCGATAACGATCGCATCCGGATGCTGGCAGAGGAATACTTCGTTAATCAGCGTGCTTTTGCCCGATCCGGCGACACCAGTAACTATTGTCAGCACTCCGGTTGGAATATCTACACTCACATTTTGAAGGTTGTGTAATGTGGCATCCTTGACGGACAGCTTGCCGGATGGCTGCCTGCAATCGAGCTTCAGCTGGAGCGGTCTACTCATATGAGTACCTGTCAATGTACCTGCCTCCAGTAGACCTTGGTAGCTTCCTTCATACACGATATTGCCTCCGCGGCTGCCGGCGTAAGGCCCTACGTCGACAATATGATCCGCCAGCTTGATTACATCGGGATCATGCTCGACGACAATCACGGTATTCCCCTTGTCTCGCAACTTCTGGAGCAATTCATTTAACCGGTGTACATCACGGGGATGCAAACCAACGCTGGGCTCATCAAAGATGTAAGTGACATCCACCAGACTGCCGCTCAGATGCTTCACCATCTTGATGCGCTGCGACTCGCCGCCGGATAATGTATCTGTCTCACGATCCAGCGTCAAGTAGTCAAGTCCGATATCTACCAGATGCTGCAACCGCTCCGTCAGCGATTTGACAATCGGCGCTGCAACAGAATCGTCAATTTCCTGAATGACGTGAATGAGCTGGCTGACCTCCATAGAGGACATATCCGCAATGTTAAATCCATTAATTTTGCAGCTGAGTGCGGCCTGACTGAGTCTCGCACCGTGGCAACTGGTACAGGGACCCTCGGAGATGTAAGGAGCAACAGCTTTTTGTGTGCGCTCGGACTTCGTTTTTACATCTTGCTTGATATATTTGTTGGTGAACTTCTCAATGACGCCTTCCACTGTAATGTTCGTAGCTTTTCCGGCGAAATCCATCTTCACTTTCCACGCCTTGCCGTACAGGAGTTGCTCAAGGTCCTCATCTGAATATTCACTTAGCTTCATATCGGGATCAAATCGCCCTGCCTGCACGATTATGTTCCAATCCCATCCGTTCACCGAATAGTCCGGCAGCATAATGGCCCCTTCATTTAACGATTTGGATTTGTCCAATGCCTTGTTCAAGTCAACGCCTAATTTGCGACCGATCCCGTTACATTCGGGACACATACCTTGCGGATCGTTAAACGAAAACATATGCGCTTGTCCAACATAGGGCTGACCCACTCTAGAGAAAAGAAGACGGAGAATGGGTGAGATATCGGTAATCGTGCCCATCGTAGAATGGGAACCGCCGCCCAGACGCTTCTGATCCACAATAACAGCCATGCTCAGGTTCTCAATCGCGTCCGCATCTGGCTGCGGATAGCGCGGCAGGAAATTACGCACGAACATGCTGAAATTCTCATTCAGCAATCGCGTGGATTCTGCGGCAATCGTATCGAAGACGATCGATGACTTGCCGGAACCGGATACCCCGGTGAAGATCGTGATCTTCCGCTTGGGAATGCGCAAGGATACGTTCTTCAGATTGTTTTCCCTTGCAGCCGAAATGACGATAAACTCCTGATTCGATTCGCTCATTACTAACATCCTTCCGCTAATGTTAATTTCTTCTTGTATTTACATTGTACCATTCATCGTACATAGAAAGTCGGGCTGCCCGAACTTGCAGCTTTTATTGTTCTGACCAAGGAGTGTGCGATAGTCATTCATAAATACATAAAATGTAAAAATAAATAGTTTAAAATGACCATTCTGTGAAGAGATATTTGTCACACACCAAAACCATAACGTGCAACTGGATGGTTTGTAATGCGATATGCTATACTTTTATTCATTCAAAGAACATTTCCAGGAAGGAGGTAGTACATTGGGAAGGCGTTACTGCAAATGGATCAAACTGCGAAACTAAAGGGTATAAATCGTAGCGAACAGAAGGAGTTTATCAATAAGCAATTATTCATTTTAAGGCTCTTTCCAAACTACCTCGACTTACAGGAGTTAGAAAGAGACTAACAAAAACAAAAAAATTATCAATACATTGCTGGAGGTGAATCCCTCAAATCTGAGGGTAGTCATTGGACGTTATCACTTTAACTAATTTATTCATATTAATTGTATTAATTGCGATGACCGCATTCTTTGTCGCATCGGAATTCGCCGTTGTAAAAATCCGAATGTCCCGTATCGATCAACTGATCGCGGAGGGTAACAAAAAAGCGCATACTGCAAAAAAGGTTGCAAGCGACCTTGATTATTACTTGTCTGCTTGCCAGTTAGGGATTACTGTGACAGCACTTGGACTAGGTGCTATCGGTAAGCCAGCTGTTGAGCGGCTAATGTATCCGGTTTTCAATTTTTTTAACATTTCTGAAGCTGCCTCCTCTGTTGCCTCCTATGCGATCGCGTTTATTCTCGTGACTTTTCTTCATGTGGTCGTGGGTGAAATGGCGCCCAAGACACTTGCCATTCAATTTGCCGAGAAGCTGACCCTTCTTCTCTCTCCTTTCTTATATTGGTTCGGAAGGATCATGTATCCATTTATTTGGGCATTGAACGGTGCTTCACGAGTTTTGCTTCGTTTGTTCGGCGTTAAGCCGGTTGGGCATGAGGAGCATTACTCTGAAGAGGAGCTGCGCATCATTATGACCCAAAGCTATGAAGGCGGTGAAATTAATCAGATGAAACTCCAGTATATGGAGAACGTGTTCTCTTTTGACGAACGAGTTACAAAAGACATCATGGTACCGAGAACCGAGCTCGTAACACTGGACAAAGACATGAAATATGAGGAAATCATTCGCATTCTGGATGAGAATAATTACACACGATATCCCGTTGAAGACGGCAGCAAAGACAGGATCGTCGGAGTCGTGAACGTTAAGAAAATGCTCCCACATATCGTAGCCGGCAGAGAACGGAAGCTGGAGGAATTCGTTCGCAGTATTCCGTACGTTCTTAAAGTGACTCCGATCAAGGAAGCAATGGTGAAAATGCAACAGGAGCAGATGCACATGGCGCTCGTAATTGATGAATACGGTGGTACAGCAGGGATATTGACAATGGAGGACATTCTGGAAGAAATAGTCGGAGAAATCCGGGACGAGTTTGATTCCGATGAAGCAGCGGATATTCAGAAGATCTGTGATGATCAGTATCTGATTAACGGTCGAGTTCTTCTGGACGATTTGGAGAAGCAATTCGGAATGCTCTTTGAAGATACTGGTGAGATGGATACGATTGCTGGCTGGATACATTACCGGCGAGGTACTGATGTACAGTCCGGTGATGAGATCAATCAAGGCAAAAATGTATGGATTGTATCTGAAATCGATAATTTTCAAATCAAGCAAATTATTTTAAAACACCATAGACAATAAGTTAGATATCATTTCGACTATTTCTAAATCAACATACATGGAGGTGAATCCCTCGTTTGAGGGAAATCATTTGGAAGGTACAATTGCTATAAATCTGATTTTAGTAGCTGTCTTCATCGGTCTTACCGCGTTTTTTGTTGGTGCTGAGTTCGCCATTTTAAAAGTACGGATGTCCAGGCTTGAACAGTTGGTGGGAGAAGGTAATAAAAAAGCAGTCACTGCCAAAAAAGTTGCTCAGGATCTGGATTATTATTTATCAGCCTGCCAGCTCGGAATTACGATAACCGCCCTTGTGCTAGGAGCACTTGGTGAACCGACTGTAGAGAGTATGCTACACCCTGTATTTGAAAAATTCGAAGTTCCTGCGGCAATTTCAACTGCACTCTCTTATATCATTGCCCTGGCGGTTATTACGTTCTTGCACGTCGTGATCGGCGAGCTGGCACCAAAAACACTAGCCATTCAATTTGCTGAAAAAATGACATTGCAACTGGCTCCCCCACTCTACTGGTTCGGCAAAATCATGTATCCATTTATTAATGCATTAAATGGGTCTTCACGGTTACTTTTACGTTTATTCGGTGTGAAACCGGCCGGACATGAATCGGTTCACTCAGAAGAAGAGTTGAAATGGATCGTGGATCAAAGTTATGAGAGCGGCGAGATCAATAAGACAGAGCTTGTGTACTTAAACAATATTTTCGCTTTTGACGATCGGGTGCTCCGTGAAATTATGGTTCTCAGAGACCAAGTTGTGACTGTTCAGAAAGGTATGCCGCTGAACGAACTCATTCAGATTTTGGAAGAGCATGATTATACCCGTTATCCTGTCATAGAGGATGGTATACCGGATAACTATGTGGGTTTTATCAATACTAAAGAAATGCTTACAAGCATAGCTGCAGGAAGGGATTCCAATGTGCAGCGGTTCATTCATGTCATGCCACGTTTCTCCGAAACCGCACTGATTCGAGATGTCCTTGTTAAGATGCAGCAGACGCGCGTACACATGGCTGTAGTCACAGATGAATCGGGTAACACTGCTGGACTTGTAACAATGGAGGACATTCTGGAAGAAATCGTAGGTGATATTCGCGATGAAACGGTTGATTTAAAATTACCTGCGATTCAGAGTTAGCGAAAACCACATACTAAACGGACTCCTAAATCGAAACAGCAGCAGCTATGGGCGGGAAAATAAGTCCTAGAGAAAACATTATTTAACGATTGATTTCAACGAGCCTTATAGACCATTTTTGCATAAAAAACTGCCGGAAAATTCCTCCGACAGTCTTTTTTATTACATGTAGTACACGCCTTGTCCTATTCGTTGGACAATTCCTTGAGTGATTTGACTTTACCATGAGGATGCTGTTCTTGCTTTCGAGACTTCCAGGCAGCTTCTTTCCTTCTCTTCTGGTCAGCCATGACAGTTGTCCTCCTCTAGAAAATGAGATGTATACCACTTTCTTATGTTGTCATTCCTTGACCTTGTTCATTCATTGTTGTATATACTCTATGGTTTGTGAAAGCTCGAATGCTGGATTGATGCTTAGAGGTATCCAGAATAAGGCCTTCATCTCCAAACAATCTTGCCTTTTCAGCCATCATGACCGGAATAGACAATATTTCATCATAAAATAAAGAAGGGGTTGTGTTGAAATAACTGCAACGAAGGAGGCTGTCCCAAAAGTTATCTAAGATAACTTTGAGGGACGCTTCTTGTTTGGCAGTGGAAAGGCAAGATATCAGGAAAA
>RCUF01000391.1_pt1 | contig 14805 bp, 15 predicted proteins | sample 2166311 | NCBI WGS metagenome assembly RCUF01 (sample SAMN09932608, study PRJNA488358) | compost metagenome | feature: garden; material: soil; isolation source: compost soil in 4-hydroxybenzonitrile-enriched culture | place: Germany: Experimental Botanical Garden Goettingen | collected 2016-01-27
GGAAACGATAGATCGTCTCCTCGTAAGGTTATAAACTTAACTGCGGTCTATATAGTTCATTGTTTGCATTCTTGATATGACCATATATATTCACTGGATGACTCACCTCCTCATGGTTTAATATGTGTCTGATTTCACCCGTTGATAGTATGAAACGCATCTTATAATCTAGCATTATCTGCCCGTTTATCGCCTGGTTTGAAAATTCCTCCGGAAAAATTGGCGTCGTCTTCCACTGAGCTTCAATTTCGCTTTTGCCCCAATGGCAGCCTGATCGTAAAAATTGAGCCTCGATTAAGCTCGCTTTCTACCTCAATCGATCCTTCGCACAAATCGACAATGCGCTTTACCAGCGTTAATCCGAGTCCGTTCCCCGCCGTTGTACGAGAAGCATCGCCTTGATAAAATTTGTCAAACATCCGCCGCATCGTCTCTTTGCTCATCCCGCATCCTTGGTCCTCAAGCCGAAACACCGCCTCCCCTCCGCGTTGCCATAAGCCAACCTTTAGCGTCCCGCCGCTGTTCGAATGCTTGATCCCATTATCCAACAAATTAATCCACACCTGCTGAATCAAATTTTTATTGCTGCATATTTCGATCTCGTCGTCCAAGGCAAGCTCCAAATTGAGGTTGCGGGTACTCCATTTCGGCTCCAGCATCAGAATCGCCAGCCTGACTTGCTCGTCCAACCGGTAGGCGGACTTTTCGCTCACGATTTCAATATTCTCTACCTTCGACAAGTTGAGAATACTGGTCGACAAGCCGACCAATCGTTCAGATTCCTGGATAATGCTGTCCAAGTAGTCCTGTTTGTCCGCCTCACTGAGGCCGCCCTTCTTCAACAATTTGGCGAAGCCGCTGATAGAGGCTATGGGGGTCTTGAATTCATGAGAGAAATTTCGCACGAAATCGCTGCGCAACGTTTCAATCCCTCTCAGCTCCTGCAGCATTTTGTTAAAGCTCGCCGCCAGCGCATCCAGTTCAAAAACAATGCTGCCCTTCGCTCTCACCTCAGCGGAAAAATCTCCTTTCGCTACCTTGTCGGTGGCTTCCATCATATCCCGGATCGGTCTCACCGAGCGCCTGCTCAGCAGCGCGGCAATTACCACCCCCAGAAAAAGGCTGATATATAACAACACATACACCCCGCGAATGGGCTCAGGGTTACTCATGTCAAGCAGGCCTGTCCGATAAAGTAAAAAAGCAAGCAAACCTGCCGAACCAATAGCTAGCACCATGACTACAAACACCAACGCCACCAAGGAAAACGCCAGACTTATTTTTTGTGGAAATATCCTTCGCCTTCTTGGCATCCTCTTCATCCTCTTCATCCCCTTCATCCACGCTTCACCATCTTGTACCCCAACCCGCGCACCGTCACAATCTCAAAATCAGGATTGTCCCTGAATTTGTCGCGCAATCGATTGATATGGACATTCAGGGTATGGCTGTCTATCTCCGTTTCCAGCCCCCAAATTTCCTCCATTAAATGCATGCGGGTAAAAATTCTGTCGGTATAGCTCATCAGCTTAAACAACAGGTAAAACTCCTTTTGAGGCAGATGGGTCTGCACCTCTCCTCTCATAACCGTTAGAGCGTTGTAATCCAACGTAGTATCTCCCAACACGAGTTTGTGCTCACTGGCAATCTGCGCCCTGCGAAGCAGCGCTTTAATGCGGAATAGCAGCTCCTGCTCGTCGAACGGCTTCGTCATATAATCATCCGTGCCAGCAAGGAAGCCGTGATGCTTATCCGTGATTTCATGCGCAGCCGTGACCATCAGAATCGGGATATGGTCCCCGGCGCTGCGCAATTCCTTGCATAATTGATAACCGTCCATCTCCGGCATCATCAGGTCCAGCACAATCAAGTCAAATCGCTGCTCCTCCATCCTGCTCAGCGCTTCGAGCCCGTTCTTAACCGGATGGGCATTAAAGCCTCCATGCTTGAGCACAGCACATAGCAACTTTTGCGTATTGGCATCATCTTCGACCACAAGTATATCGAACACTGTGCACTCCTCCCTCCACCCTATCATTATTATACTGTTCCAACGTAAACCGAACATCAACTCCGATTTGCCGCATCGCTTGAGGTTCAGTTGATATTCAGCGATTAAAGTTCTGCTTATCCCATTATAAAGAGAGGTTATGAAATGAGATCAAGCAGAACAGGCAACATTGGCAGTGCCAATGCCATCCATCTTGAAAATGTCAGCAAAAACTTTGGCGATTACCCGGCCGTGCACAATCTATCATTGGAGGTGAACCGGGGAGAAGTTGTCGGATTCCTTGGACTGAACGGAGCCGGCAAGACCACGACCATCAAAATGCTCCTGTCCCTGCTGAAACCATCATCCGGCAGCATCCACATGCTGGGGAGCAAGGTTGACGCCGGCAATTACAAGCTATGGGAAAAGGTTGGCTATTTGGAGGAGGCAACCTTTTATCCAGAACTTACGGTCACGGAAAACCTGGACATTGCCCGCAGAATGCATCTGCTCTCCGACCGCAATTGCATTGCTCGCGTCATCCAGCAGCTTAATCTGGGCGCCCATCAGGACAAGCAGGCCAAGAAGCTTTCCCTGGGAAACAAGCAACGGCTAGGATTGGCAAAGGCTATGCTCCACAACCCGGAGGTATTGATTCTGGACGAGCCGATCAACGGGCTTGACCCGGCCAGTGTCGTCGAAATCCGGGAGCTGCTGCTCGACTTGTCGCGCAATCGTGGCATCACCATCCTCATTTCCAGCCACCTGTTAGAAGAATTATCCAAGCTGGTGGACCGTATAAGCATCATGCACAAAGGGCAACTCATCCAGGACATGAAAGTGAACCAACTGGAGCAATCCCTGCAAAAAAGTTTAATCCTGGACGGGCGCAATCGCGTTGCCCTGATGCGTATTCTCACAGAGCATGGGTACAGCTATGAAGAAGCCGCTGACGGACGCTTGGTCTTGGCAGAAGGCCGCACGATAGCGCAGCCGGAGAGGCTGGCAGAACTGTTGGCACGAACGGGCCAGCCACCGACTCACCTGAGCGTCGTTACGGAAGATCTGGAAGGTTATTTCTTGCGCATGATCCGTACAGAAGGGAGGAAGCAAGCATGAAGCTCCTTTCTCTCATTCACAACGAAGCTCGTAAAATATGGCGGTCTGTCGTCTTTTGGGTCATGCTTGGGGCCTTTACAGCATTGCCCTTGATGATTGCTGTATTCAACAGTTCCGCAGCCCATTGGGAAGCCTACTTCGCAGATCTGCTCGGCTCCATAGGCTCCTTGCTGGTCGTAGGATTCGCCTTCACCTCCGCTTGGGTGTTTGGAGTGGAGTACACCAACAATACCATCAAGGACATCCTTGTTAAGCCGGTCCCCAAGACCTATACGGTATTGGCCAAATTTATCGCCATCGCGATGTGGAATACAGGAATGGCTTTTTTCACCTTTTCGGTAATCACAGGCGCGGGTTTCCTGATTGGCGTCAGCGGAGGCTCCGTATCCACCATTTTGCATTTTTTCTGGCCGTTCATGGCCGCTTCCCTGCTGATTATGCTCATCAGCACAACGAGCGCGTTAATCGCCAATCTCACCCGAGGCTACCTCGCTCCGATCGGAGTCATCTTTGTCATCGTGATCGTCTCGAATGTGGTCGTGCAGTTAGGCTACGGACCTTATTTTCCTTGGACGATTCCAGTTCTGCTGCTAACCGGTTCAGAGCTCGGCTTGATCAGTATGGTGATACTGGCTGCCACAGGGATAGCAGGGTTCGCCGGAACAGTGGCTTGGTGGCGATTTGCCGAGCATAAGTAACAGCCCTGCTTTGGAAAAATATAGCCTCCCGGTATCGACGCATTCATATACATTTCAATATTAATGGCATCGTATCCTTCTACCTCATATTGCCTAAGGATTGGGGTCACATCATAATTAAATCTCTTACATCTTTGTAATGGAAGTATGGACGAGGATTGCAAACAACAGTTGATAGTTGCCTTTATCCTGGCAGTTCGCCGCTTTGATCTTAGTCGTTATGAATAAAATGGACAGGCTATGTGGAGTAAGCCTCACATGGTCTGTCCATTTTTTATGCTCATATTATAATTTTAGCTACGTTCCAACTGGATTCCCTGAAAGAGATAAATGATAATAATTATCAATTTCATCTTCCCAAATCAAAGTCAATCTATTATAATACTACCGATATACCAAACATCCTACGTTTAAATAAAGGAGTGATGCTGTTGTTAACTCAGACGCAACGTTTAACCTTGGTGGAGCAGATAGCCTCCCAGATCCAGGGGAAGATCGAAAACAACGAATGGCAAGTAGGGATGCGTATTCCTCCAGAGCCCGAACTGATGGAACAACTTCAAGTCAGCCGTAATACCTTGAGGGAAGCCATTCGGGCTTTAACATATGCGGGGCTGCTGAAGACCAGACAAGGGGATGGGACCTACGTCTGCTCCTCAAGTGTTTTGGGGGCAGTGATTGAAAAGGTGATTCAGCACACCGATAGGCTTGAGAGCCTGGAGGTTCGATACGCCATGGAAAGAGAGGCTGCTACCCTGGCTACGCTCAGGAGAAGCGAAGAAGATTTGGAGGCAATTCGGTCATGCTTGGAGCAGTGCAGACAAGCAGCCAGCCAGCAGGATCTCAAAGCTTATGCTCACTGGGATGTCGAGTTTCATAAAATGGTGATTGCCGCTTCGCATAACCAATTGATGTCAAATTTGTATAATCATATTTCCGAGGCGCTGCAAAACACGATTTTAGAAACGAAGGACTTCAAAAATGCAGCTTTTTATCACGACTCACATGAACTGCTTTATCAAGCCATTGCGAATCAAGATTGCCATCAAGCCGAGGAAGCTGTTCGCTCATACATTGAAAAGGCTCGTGCTACACTATGCTAAATGAAGCACTTTAAATGCACGAGCACGACTAGACCCAAGAATAACAGGTTTGGAGCTTTTTGACGTGCTATTCCGTTATTTTCTTGTCCGTGGGACGAAAACAGCAATTGGTTATTTCACGAATGTTCCTCAAAAATTCGCCGATCCTGACTTAGGACGCGAACACCCCTGTACTGGGTAGCGAAATGGAAACTGTAATTCAGCAGTCCCCTTGCCGCTGCTGGACATTACAATCGACTATACCACGCACAATTTAGTAACAAATAATGTGCATTCCCTCTTAAGGGCGCTTCTTCTACAAGGAAGAAATTGACGATTAATTAACCTAAAACTAAAGCGTAGGAGGAAGCCTTATGAGTTCATCAGAACAATTGTTAAAAAAACAGAATGCAATACTCGATACCAGAACTCGCAAGCAAGCGACATTCTGGTTCATGATCTTAGGAATTATTTTTATCGCAGCAAATTTGCGTGCTCCCCTCACATCGGTGGGGCCATTAGTCAGTGTTATTCGGGAGAACGTCCATATTTCAAATACCTTAGCAGGCCTCATTACTACAGTTCCACTGATTGCATTTGCATTGTTATCACCCTTTATACCAAAATTAGGACGTAGATATGGTATAGAACGTATTATCCTCATTTCCCTTATTGTTTTGACCATGGGTATCGCTGTTCGCTCGTTATCCGGGGTGGTGACCTTGTATGTTGGAACCGCAGTTCTGGGGTTCGCTATTGCCATATGTAATGTATTACTACCGAGCCTGATTAAACAGGAATTTCCGCAGCAAATGGGTACTATGACAGGGGTTTATTCTGTTTCCATGAATCTATGCGGGGCGATCGCTTCGGGTATTAGTGTTCCCTTAGCCGTGGGGGCAGGCTTGAACTGGCAAGGTGCCTTGGGGGTATGGGGGATACTTAGCGTCGTCTCCATTCTCTTATGGGTACCGCAACTCAAGGCTCCAGCGAAACCAGCCGCTGTTGCCAGCAGCGCAGGGAACAACCATCAGATTAATATATGGCGCTCTCCATTAGCATGGCAGGTAACTCTTTTTATGGGAATACAATCGACCATTTTTTATGTGCTAGTGGCATGGCTACCTGAAATACTAAAAGGTCAGGGCATCAGTTCAAGTCAATCAGGCTGGTTTCTCTCGATTCTGATTATAGCTTCGCTCCCCTTTGCATTTATCGTTCCTGTTATAGCTGGGCGCATGCCTAACCAACGGTTGTTAGTGATTATTACAACGATTCTGCTTTTAATTGGAACACTTGGACTTCTCTATAGCAGCATCCATCTGTTTGCATTTTGGGTTATTATTCTAGGTATTGGCGTGGGCTTTGCCTTTGGCTTATCTATGATGTTTTTCGGCTTGCGTACCCAAAGTGCCCATCAGGCGGCTGAATTATCGGGGATGGCTCAATCCATCGGATATCTACTGGCCGCAATTGGCCCAGCGCTATTTGGATATTTGCATGATGCCACTCATAGTTGGAGCGTTCCACTCCTGATGTTGGTTGGCGCTTCTGCTCTACTCGGTATGGTTGGTTTGGGTGCGGCTAGAAATCAATTTGTTGATTCTGCAAAGTTGTAATGGCCCGCCTTACATAGCCTCCCAAAAAAGAACGTCCCTTCTGCCAACCGGCAGCAAGGGACTTTCTTCGTCTCATTACACAAGTGTGGAATTAATGCCCCATCATCAGGGCAGTATCATTTAACTGTCAATTTTGTAGAGCTTAGCGAGCCCGCCCTCTGAAGTTTCGCGGTAGCTGCTGTGCATATCCTGGCCTGTCTCATACATGGTCTGTACAACCAGATCAAAGGATATTTTACGGGTACCAGATAAGAATTTGGCCAGACTCTGCGCATTGATCGCCCGCATCGCACCGACAGCGTTCCGCTCAATGCAAGGGATCTGAACCAGTCCGTTAATCGGATCACAGGTTAACCCCAAGTGATGCTCCATAGCAACCTCCGCCGCATACTCGATCTGGTCGATCTCCATACCGGACAGTTCAGCCAGCGCAGCCGCTGCCATAGAGCAAGCCGTGCCCACCTCCGCCTGGCAGCCGCACTGAGCGCCGCTGATCGAGGCGTTATGCTTGACCAGATTGCCGATGAGCCCGCCGACGGCCAGCGCCCGGAGAATCTGTTCGTCCGGGACCTGCATCTTCTCCTGCATATAACGGAGCGAGGCGGGCACAACACCGCTGGCCCCGCAGGTTGGAGCCGTTACGACTGTGCCGGCGGCGGCATTCTGTTCGTTGACGGCGAAAGCATATGCGCTGACGATCCGGTTCTCCCGCGTCTCCGGGCTCTCATCCACATGCCCCTGATGATACAGATATTTCGCCTTGCGTTCGACATGAAGACCGCCTTCCAGAATACCTGTGACAGACAGCCCTTCGTCGATCGACCGCTTCATCGCTTCCCAGATGCCTTGGAGGAAATCCCAGATCTGCTTGCCTTCACGCTGCTCGACGTAATCGCTTAGGCGAATATGATTCGCTTTACACAAGGCGCTGATCTCTGTAAAGCTGTTCTCCGGGTAGACATCAGGTCCCCGCACCTCCTCCCGCCCCTCAATCACAATGTCCCCGCCGCCGATACTGACAACACGCATGAATGCGGTTTGCCGCCCGTCTCTATAAGCGAACAAGTCCATGGTATTGGGATGGGGCAGATCAAAGTCAGGCTGCAGAACAAATTGAACCTCCGTCCGGACGGGTGACAGTGCTCTAATAATAGCTTTGTCCGTCATATGGCCTTTGCCTGTTTTGGCAAGGGAACCATAGATCAGTGCCTTGAACTGGTCTGCGTCTTCATTTTCTGCTTTGAAGATTCTGGCCGCTTTCTCCGGCCCCATGGTATGGGAGCTGGACGGTCCACTGCCAATCTTAAATAGCTCAGTCAACGATCTCATAGCACCCTTATCCCTTCTCAGTTGTCTTTGGCTTAAGATCTTCCTCCTGCGGCTTGACCAGGCTTACTGCCCATTCCTCTGAAAACGTTCCTTGAGCTTCATCAGCCGTTCTTGAATCCCTACTTCATCAATAGCCATGTCGTACAATTGGTGAGTAAGCTGGAGACCTTGATTCTCTGCAAAAGCTTGTTTCCACGGGTGCGAGACAATCGAATGCGTAAGATGTCTTGTAGAGCGGGGTGCCTGCATGATCATCTCTGCCAGCTCCCATGCCCGTGGAAGAAGCTGTTCACGAGGCAATACCTCACTGACCAGACCGAGGTCTAGTGCCTCTTGGGCAGTTATGTTCATCCCCGTGTATGCGTAGTATGCTGCTTTCTTGCTCCCCAGAATCTTTTGAAGGGCCAGGACGATTCCATCTCCAGGCGGAACACCGCCCAGATAATGTGCATCGAAGAACGCGGTGTCTTTCGCACAAATGGTAATATCACAAAGCGTTCCCAGTTGCCAGTGTGCACCTGTGCCATTGACCGCCCCGATCGTGGGGATGTCAAGGCAATGAACCATATTTTCAATCATTCTGAGTGACTCATGGTACATTTCCAGCTTCCGGCGATACGGCCAATCCATGAATTTCGTATTCCAGACTTCAGGGTTGCCTATCTGCCACAACTCTCCTGTCCCTGTAAGGATCATGACCTCATTCTCAGGATCACGGCCAATATCTGACCATACATGACCATATGCGGCTTGGACCGGCCAGTCGAATTGTAAAGGTCCCCCGTTAGTGTGCATGCGCACTTCGAGTATACCGCCGCGGCGGGTCATGAGGAATAAGTCCTTGTATTTCTCGGAGTACTCTTCGAACCGTGTAGGTCCCGTCATCTTTCTATTGAACATCTTTGCCCATTAGGCGTCCTTGCATTTTCTTCAGGCGCTCCAGCACTCCTTCTTCATCAATGGCCATGTCGTACATCTGGTGGGCAAGCTGGAATCCCTGATCGGCGACCAGGGCCTGCTTCCATGGACGGGAGATGATGGAGTGCGACAGATGTCTCGTTGAACGCGGTGCCTGCATGATCATCTCCGCCAGCTCCCATGCGCGCGGAAGAAGCTGCTCGCGGGGCAGAACTTCACTGACGATACCCAGCTCCAAGGCGGTCTGACCATTGATATTCTTGCCGGTGTAGGCGTAGTAGGCTGCTTTTTTGAAACCGATCATGCTCTGCAGTGTGAGCAGCATTCCATCTCCTGGAGGCGTGCCTCCCAGATAATGCGGATCGAAAAAGTCCGCGTCTTCCGTACAAATGGTAATATCGCAGAGCGTTGCAAGTTCACAGTGCGTTCCCGGCCCGTTGACCGCCCCGATGGTCGGGATGTCAATGCAGAAGATCAGATTTTCAAGCAGTCTCAGTGATTCATGATACTGTTCGAGCTTCTTTTGCTTCGGCCAATCCATAAATTTCGTATTCCAGACCTCAGGGTCGCCAATCAACCATTTATCCCCAGTTCCCGAAATAATCATGACTTCGTTCTCAGGGTCGCGGCCGATATCTGACCACGCATGAGACCAGGCGGTATGGGCTTCCCAATTGTGCTTGTACGGACCTCCGTCGGTGTGCAGACGCACTTCGATGATTCCGTCACGGCGGGTCATTAACAGGAATTCCTTGTATTTCTCCGAGTACTCTTCAAATTTGGTAGGCCCAATCATACGTCTCTCTGTCATTGTAATTCCTCCTAAGTTTGGTTTAGAGCTTAACTGTTATTTTCAAGCCAGTCTCTGGCAAACGCTGCGTAAGCCGCAGCCCCTCTATGAAGCACCTCATCCGAGAACATCGTCTTAGGATGGTGTACAGGGTAACTATAACCTTCTTCGACATTGCCTGCGTTAAGAAACACTGTGGTACTTGGCACCGCCTGTGAGACAAACGCGAAGTCTTCCGAGCCCATTAATTTACCGCCGGGTACCAGCTCAGTTATACCGATATAGGAGCCGTCGCCAAAGGTATTTGCAATCGAAGCCCTCATTTGCTCATTAAGTCCGCCATCCGTTTTCACTTCAGGACAACCCCGTGTATAGATCACTTCCACCTTGGCCTGAAAAGTATCTCCGATCCCTGCACTAATTTCGCGGATACGGGCTTCCACTTTATCCCGCAATGCAGCGTCAAATGTGCGCACGCTTCCTTTCAATCTGGCCGTATCGGGAATCACGTTGTTCGTAGTTCCGCCTTCCATCACGCCAATGGTAAGGACTGCATGTTCAATCGGAGAAATTTCCCGGCTGAGGATACCCTGCAGTGACAGATGAAGATGAGCAGCCACATTCAAAGGGTCCACTGCCGCCTCGGGCATTGCGCCATGTGAGCCCCTGCCGCGGATGATGATTTCGAACCAATCCGACGAAGCAGAGATCGCTCCACCTTCCTCAGGCACTACAAATTGTCCGAGAGGAAGCGGCATTCCGGTCAATACATGAAGCATCATGGCGGCATCCACCTTAGGATTGTCGAGAATCCCATTCTCCAGCATCAGCTTTGCCCCGTGCAGCGTCTCCTCACCCGGCTGAAACATAAGCTTAACCGTCCCGCGAAGCTGCTCTTCGTTGGCCTTCAGGATCTCCGCAGCTCCGAGCAGCATGGAAGTATGCATGTCATGACCGCATGCATGCATGTTTCCGTTCAACGACGCAAAAGAAAGCTCCGTTTCTTCTTGAATGGGCAGCCCATCCATATCCGCACGGATAAGAATCACCTTCCCAGCATGTTGTCCGCCGATCGTAACCATTAGACCTGACTCTCCTACGGGAGTGGGCTCAAGCCCCATCGACTCCAACACCTCTTTTACGAAGGCAGTTGTCCTCGGCAAACTTAAATCAAGTTCCGGAACCGCATGAAGATGATGCCTGTGCTTGACCAATTTGTCCTGCAGCTGATGGGCCATACTCAAAAAATCTCCAGCTTCTTCAATCACAATGAACATCTCCCAAAGCACAAATTGAATGAACGTAAGAACAGAGTAAACATTCCCCCCTTCACATTTTAAGACTTTTTAAGAACATTTTTATCTTACTTTTTAATCCATTCGCTGTCAAGAGAAAATAAGACATTTTAAGAACATTATTTTAGAGACTGCCGGAACATTGAAATATCACATTTATTGTGATATAACTCTTTTGATTGAACTGTTTATGAAAGGAATCTACCATGAAAATCAAGCTGGGTATTATCACGCCTGAGACCCATATGGACTATTTCCGCGCCATTGAAGAAGAAATGCGGCCCTTATGTCAGTTCAGGTTTCTTACAATCAGCAACTTTCGGGAAACAACAGACATCTATCTCAAAAACTTAGATTCGGTAGATGGATTTGTGATCAGTGGCAGGATGCTTTACGAGTCAATCAATAAGGAATGCCTGGTTGAAAAAGTACCTGTTCACATTTTGCAGGATGATGAAAACCTGCTTTACAGGGAACTTTTCCGGCTGCTGGTTACAGAACCTGGGCTTGATATATCCCGGATCTATGTGGATTATGCGTATATAATCGAGTCTTTCAGCGAATTCCAGCAATACCTGACTCATGAGGGGAAGCCCATTGACAGCGGAGATCTGCTCGAACGGGTGGAGACAATGCTGGAGAACCATATCACTCTGTGGGAAGACAAGAAAATAGACCTGTCCATCACCGCGTTCGGCCACTTTGTTCCAGAACTCAAAAAGCACGGAGTCAGATATATCTTAATCCGGCCCACTTTGGAAAACGTTAAAGAGACCATAAGAGAGATCATCAACGAGATTACCATCCTCAAGCTTAAGAGTCAGAGGGCAGTTGTCGCATGCTTATCGACCAAAATGGCGAATCCGCTATCTGAAGAGCAGCTTCATGAGCTAAAGGTCCTTGTCGGCAGGTTTCTGCGCAGCGTGAATCTGGCAGACACGGCCCAAATTTCGGAAGGCTTTGTCAGACTATACACCACCTATGGAAACTTCATGAAAATCACCACTAACGCGCATAACTGCACCCTGCTGGAGTATCTGGAAGAGCGCATAAGCGACAAGGTGAAGATCGGGTGGGGCACGGGGCATGAATATTTTCAAGCTAACATTAACGCCACCAAAGCTCACAGACAGGCGGAAGCCTTTACGGGCAGCTGCAGCTTTTTTATAAACGAGGATCAGAAGGTTATCGGCCCAATGCGGAGCATGAATGTCATACAGTTCTCTGAACAGGGGGACCCGGAAATCATCGCGTTAGCCAAAACTATCGGAATAAACAACATCAACCTGCAAAAAATCATGTCCTATGCAGAAATCATGAGAACAAATAAATTATCCTCTGAGGATGTTGCTGGGTGCCTGTCCATGACCGTCAGAGGTGCAAACCGTATCCTTAACAAAATTGAAGAAAGTAAATACGTACAAACGGTATTTGAAAAACGAGACAACAGTAAAGGGCGACCCAAAAAATACTACGAACTGTTGTTTCTCGACAATGAAGGGCGCAAATTAAGCAGATGACACTCATTGTTACGTTTGCCATTTCGGCTTTAAATTAATGGCAAAAAAGGCACATTTTCAAAACTGAAAACGTGCCTTTTTTGCGCTTGATTTACCAAGTCAAATCACTTCCTGGCCGGACGACCAGCTCTGCATATGCTGCCCCTCATCTGCAGACAGCCTAAAAAATATTATTCAACTCGAATTTGTTTCTTTAACAACATGATTTGTCCGATATGATATGCATTATGGATACTTAAATTAGAAACCACACCCCACCAAGGAGCATTAAAATATTCTGGAAGCTGTTTTGTGAGCTTTGATTCATCTGTTTCTTCTAAAATAACTCTCCAATTGCTAAATACATTCTCAAGTCTATTTAATGTTTCCTTCCAGCCTAAATCATTCAATTGATCTTGAGTCAAAGAAAATGTCTCATCATTGTTAATCGCATTATTTAATATAAATTCCCCTTTCTTAAAACGCTCAAGCCATGTTTCATTCCAATAAATAAGATGATTCACTATGGACCATATGGTTTGTTTATTGTCATTCTCAGTAACTACTTCTATTACTGTTAAATCTTCCAGTATATCCGCAAGAGGAATAAACCAACTCTTATCGTTATAACATGCAGTTAATTGATCTATTAAAATTGATTTATAGGTCATCAAATGATCCTCATCTCTTGATTGATTTAGGGTTCTTTCGGATGGAAGCATTCCTTCTTTGGCGCTTCTAAACTTCAATCCATGATCCGCATAGGATTTACCTTATTCGCTCTACGCCTGTCCTTCCAATCCAGGATTCGCATAGAATCTACTCCCCATTCTTCCCATGCCTTTATTCTTTCCTAGTTCTCCCCGGCGAATGCCGGACCCTGGACGAAAGTCCGCAGCATGAATAATATGTTAGATGTAACGGCCTACTTTGAATTACCTTCAGTCGTTCTTACAAAAAAAGAACACCAAGCCACTTCTACACTTGATGCTCTTCTATCCATTTTTGTATGTTCTCTTCTGTGAATTTACCTTCTGAAGTCTTCAATCCCAATTCTACTAATTCTTCTTGCTCGTACTTTACAGAAATCTCATTTAAACGTAGTAAAAGCAGCATTTTTGCTACCTCTATTCGTTTATCCCGTCAATAAATCCATGATTCTTTATTAAAGCAAATGTAATGACAGATATTTTCTTTATATTTCCTTCGTAAAGTTCCTGTCCATCGAAAGTTGCTTCTGCTTTCTTTAGAGCACTTTCAATTAGTCCAAGATCTCTAACTCCATCGGAGCCACTAGTTGCCTTAATAATCTTAGTATGGAATTCAAGAATTTGTCCCAGACTAAGACTCTTCATTTAGCTAACTCCCTAAGTGCCTCAATATTTTTATTCACAATATCGTCCATGATCGACTCCATTTGCTTATTGCTACGATTCTTTAGGAATTCAACGAAATCAATCACTTCAATTTTCTTGTCATCAGGCAATGCCAAAAAGTCTTGAATAAGTTTCTCTTCAATGTTCACTATGCATATCTCCTGCACTTCTTTGTTCTTTATTATACACTAAAGTCTGAAGGGAACTAACATCTGCTTCCTATATTTGTTTGGTGTTGCTGGTATTTCATCTAACGTTCCTGTATTCACGACCCAACGAATGCTGGGTGTCTGGCAGATCCCACTCCCATAAAACCCCTTTGCCGGGCCCAGGGGCATGCCCACCGCGTGAATATTATGTTATACGATGGGCATTTCATCACTGAATATACTCATCAAAATTTCTCGAATATATACTAGTTGAATAACTGCAATCTTGCTTGCAGGATCGAGTGATCTTAATGACAGATCGTATTCCCTACAATCAAAATACACAGAACCACTTCTCAAACTAATCTTGTATGCTTCTGGGATTTCACTTACTCCTCTTAGCAGATTCAATTTCTCCTCTCTACTTCTTGGATCATCTGGATCCCATTCTGTTATTAATGGGAGAGTTCCATGCGTAACTTTATTCCTAAGATTTTTAACTTTCTTCAAATTATCAATTACATCTTTATTATAAACTTTTTGTTTTTCTAAATAGGTAATCAGATTGTTAAATGTAAATTTATCGCTCAATGAAAATGGATCTTCTATCAGTTCGCTATACATAACTGTATTCTTACTTATGGTTATGTTTACTTTCTGTTCAACAGTAATTCTTTTCACACGATCACAAAGAACTCTAAACATAGCTTCACTACTGACTATAATTGAAGAAATTGATAAGTTATTTAGGTAACACATATAGCTTTCGAATAGCCTTATTAGAAACTCTTCACCATACTCATAAGCTTTGATTCTTTCATATACACGCTCTAATTCAAAAGAATTTAAATTAATGACTTGTCTTCTTTCCTCTTTATTCATTCTTCCTCCCACTATAAATTAATATTTTCTCTTGTTTACTCACTCGTTCTTAGATTTTC
>RCUF01000392.1_pt1 | contig 14762 bp, 10 predicted proteins | sample 2166311 | NCBI WGS metagenome assembly RCUF01 (sample SAMN09932608, study PRJNA488358) | compost metagenome | feature: garden; material: soil; isolation source: compost soil in 4-hydroxybenzonitrile-enriched culture | place: Germany: Experimental Botanical Garden Goettingen | collected 2016-01-27
GAGATAGATATGAAGTATCTGCTCATATTGAGCATCATTCAGAGATTCGACAGGTTCGCAAGGAGGAGAGCAAAGCGTTTTAAGCGAACGCTTTTTTTATGTGTTAAAAACACACGATGTTGTGTATCACAATCACAAAAAGCAGCTCATCCACACATGGACACCCGTTCGGAATTTATTTTTTAATTAATCCATCAACTACTACATATTCTCCTCAGGGTGAAGTACTTCTTAAATCCTTCACATAATACTAATCAAAATAAGCCTGTACTAAATTCGCCTCATGATCGTTAACTTTTTGGGGTGAATTTTTTTTATAATACTCTATAGTGAGAAATAAAAATAATTGAGAGTGAAAACTCAGATGGAATCATGAGTGGCATTTTATGAGAGCTCAACTCACAATATAATAGCGAATGAAGCGGAATAGGTATGGAGGCATATATGAAACCAATCACAGAAGTTGCAGCACAATTGGATCTGGAGCCGGATCAGCTTGAGCTTTACGGTAAATGGAAAGCGAAGCTATCCGAGGATGTATGGGCATCCGTCTCGCAGCGGCCGGACGGGAAGCTTATCCTCGTTACCGCTATGAATCCGACGCCGGCGGGAGAAGGCAAGACGTTGACGACGATCGGGCTCACGCAAGGATTAAATCGGATTGGACGGAAGGCGGCTGCCGCGCTGCGCGAGCCATCACTCGGGCCATGCATGGGCATGAAGGGCGGCGCCACAGGCAGTGGCAAAGCCCAGATCGTACCGGCCGAGGATATTAATCTGCACTTTACGGGCGATATCCATGCGATTACATCAGCGCACAATCTGTTGGCGGCACTTATTGACAACCATATTTACCAAGGCAACGCTTTGCGTCTTGACCCAGCGCGAATTGTATGGAAACGGGCGCTTGATATGAATGATCGGCCACTGCGCCAGATCGTAATCGGCATCGGAGACAACAACGGTATCGTGCGCGAAGACGGCTTCCTTATTTCGACCGCTTCGGAAGTGATGGCGGTGTTATGTTTAGCGGAAAATATGGCCGACTTGCGGACGCGGCTCGACCGGATCGTTGTGGCGTATGACATCGACAGCCGTCCGGTGACGGCGGGCGAGCTCCGGGCAGTGGATGCGATGTGCGCCCTGCTGAAGGATGCGATCCAACCGAATCTGGTGCAGACACTCGAAGGCGACCCGGTGTTCATTCACGGCGGTCCGTTCGCCAATATCGCCCACGGGTGCAGCAGCATACGGGCAACCCGTCATGCGCTCAAGCTGGCCGATTACGTCGTGACGGAAGCGGGCTTCGGCGCCGATCTGGGTGCGGAGAAGTTCATGAACATCAAATGCCGTCTGGGAGGCCTGCATCCGGCGGCTTCGGTCATCGTTGCGACCGTGCGTGCGCTGAAATACAACGGCGGCGTACCCAAGCAGGAGCTTTTGACGGAGAATGACGGGGCGATACGATCCGGCTTCGGCAACTTGCGGCGCCATGTGGAGAACATGCGCCTCTTCAACGTGCCGGTAATAGTCGCTATTAACCGCTTTGCAGCGGATACGGAGGCGGAGCTGGCACAGATTACCGCTCTCTGCGCAGAGCTTGGTGTGAAGGCGATCGTTTCGGACGCTTGGGAGCGTGGTGGCGAAGGCTGTCGCGAGTTAGCCCAGGAAGTAGTTGCGCTGGCAGACGGATCAACGGCGGATGCGATCCAACTGCTCTATCCTGATGACATGCCGCTTGAAGAGAAGATTGAGACGGTAGTTACGCGCATCTATCGAGGAGCGGGGGTTAAATACCGTCCGGCTGCGAAGCGAGCATTGCAGGAGCTGGAGCGGCTTGGCGTACGCGATCTTCCCGTCTGCATGGCGAAGACGCCTTATTCGTTTACAGATCGAGCTGCCGTGCTCGGGGCTCCGGAGCAGTTTACCATTGAGGTGCAGGATATTCGCTGGTCGGCCGGAGCAGGCTTCGTCGTCGTACTGACGGGGCAGGTGGTCACGATGCCAGGGCTGCCTGCGGAACCGGCGGCGTGGCGCATAAGGCTGGACGAGGCGGGACATATTGAAGGTCTGAGCTGATCTGCGGGACAGGGCAGCTGTCCTTCGCAAGTGACGATTTTGAAGATATTTCTATAGTATTTACATGATAGACTCGGGGAAAGGATGCTTGGAGAAAGGGTGAAAACCCAGATCCATCAAGCCTTTCCTCTATTTTTATATCAAGAGATGAACCTATATCATAAACTTTACACCCATTTAACATGCCTCATATGAAAAAATGATACAACAGTAGCAACTAGTTAAAAGAGGTGGATGTTAAATGAGGTTGAGTAAAGAGGAAAGATCATGGATTCTATATGATTGCGGTAATTCGGCCTATTCGATGGCAGTGACAACCGCGCTGCTGCCCATTGTATTTGGCATGTTTACGAATGTGAACAGCAGCATGGACCTGGGGTATTTTAATTCAATAGCCAGCATATTGATTGCGATTCTTAGTCCCATTTTAGGTACGATTGCAGATTACAAGGATAAGAAAAAGCGCTTCTTCGTATTTTTTGCTTTAATAGGAGTATTGGCTACACTTTCGCTGGCATTTGTTGCACCTTCAAGCGGGCAATGGCAGCTGCTGGTTGGATTTTATATTTTGTCAGCGGTCGGGTTTGCCGGAGCAAATATTTTCTATGACTCCTTTCTAGTAGATGTGACGGATGACGAAAGGATGGATAAGATATCCACAAGAGGCTTTGCCTTCGGATATATTACCAGCGTTATTCCGTTCGGAATCAGTCTTCTGTTAATATTGTTCATGGGAATGGACAAGGCCATCGGTTATCAGATTGGATTTATCATTACTGCTCTATGGTGGGGCCTGCTGACCGTCCCTATGATTAAGGACGTAAAGCAAAGACACTATCTTGAGCCTGAGCCCAGACCGATTGTCAACAGCTTTATCAGACTGGGAAGCACCTTTAAAAATATCAGACAGCACAAGGTTGTGTTTGTTTTCCTGCTCGCTTACTTTTTCTATATTGATGGGGTAGATACCATTATCAAAATGGTAGTGCCCTATGCTACGTCCGTGTTAGGTGCGGATGCTTTGGATACCTTTACTTTGCTCGGAATTTTGCTGGTAATTCAGATTATTGCTTTCCCGTGTGCAATTATTTATGGTAATCTGGCGAAAAAATATTCCACACGAGCAATGATCATCGTGGGTATTATTACATATATCATTTCGTGCATTGCGGCCTTCTTCATCAGCTCCGTTTGGCATATTTTTGTTCTTGGTGCGTTAGTAGGCTCAGCCCAAGGCGGAATTCAGGCGCTCAGCAGATCTTATTTTGCGAAGATTATTCCCAAGGAAAATTCCAATGAATTTTTTGGCTTCTTTAATATTTTCGGCAAATTCGCGGCGATTGTCGGTCCTGCTCTGATGTCTTTGACAACAACCTTAACAGGCAATGCAAACTTAAGTATTATAGCGATTATCCCTTTGTTCATCATTGGATTATGTATATTTATGACGATACCCAAGCAACAGCTTTAACATGCGGAAATCAGGGGGAAATCGATGAAATCACTACCAGAAAAAACGGCAATGGCGAAGCATCTGATCGTCATCTCCTACGATGCTTTTTCAGAGGATCATTGGGAACTGGCAAGCGCTTTTCCTAATTTATCTAAGCTAATTAATAACGGGGCCTATAGCAAGGAGCTAAAAAGCGTGTATCCCACGCTTACTTATGTGGTACACACCACCATTGCAACCGGAGTATATCCGGATAAGCATGGCATCCATCATAACAATCCCTTGCAGCCCTTTGTCAAGGAAGAGGAGCAGGACTGGTTCTGGTACAGAGAGGACATCAAGGTACCTACGATCTATGATGCTGCGCGTGAGCAGCATTTGAGCACAGCCGGGCTTTTATGGCCTGTATCAGGTAAATCCTCAATCAAATATAACATACCGGAAATAAGAGCAATCAAAAACGAAAACCAGGCACTTAAGGTGTTGAAAAACGGCAGCCCCTTATACTGTATTCAGATGGAAATGAAATACGGGCGCATCAGAAAAGGGATTCAGCAGCCGTATCTGGATGATTTTACGACTAAATGCGCTATAGACACGATCAAGAATAAAAAGCCTAATCTCCTCATGATACATCTGATTGATTTGGATGATGCCAAGCATGCTTTTGGAACTGACAGCCATGAAGTGAAGCAGGTCATAGCACGGATGGATACAAGGCTGGGCGAAATTATGCAGGCTGTTGAAGAGGCCGGTATCAAGGAGGATACTGTTTTTCTGGTTCTGGGTGATCATGGACAGTTCAATGTTAGGTACAAGGTGCATTTGAATAAGCTTTTGCAGGAAAAAGGTCTTATCTTTAAAGAGAATGGCGAATGGAGATGGAGAGCTTATTTTCAATGCGGGGGCGGATCGGCTTACCTGCATATTCAGCAGGATGACGAAGAGGCTGAGCTATTAGCTTTAGCTGCAATAGAAGATCAAATGAGGGATGAAGCATCCGGTATCGAAAAATTGTATACGAGAGATGAGATGGATCATTTACATGCAAGTAAATTTACCAAGTACATGCTTGAAGCCAAGAGGGGATATTGCTTCGAAGAAGGCTTGGAGCAACCAACCATTGTAGATTTGAAGCATCAAGGCGTTACCTATGCAACTCATGGCTATTCCCCTGATAAGCCCGAGTATAGATGCAATATGGTCGTTTCAGGAGATAAAATTAAGAGCGGTCATCCTATAGGTGATGTCAATATGGTAGATATAGCCCCTACGATGGCAAAGATTTTAGGAATTGAATTTAATGCTTGTGACGGAAAAGCTATAGATGGGATTTTTAATTAATATAATTTATGTGTTTATTTGATCCAGTGGAAAGAAGCTAGTGAAGCGGATTGAATGTTGACGGAATAATAGTTTATCAAGGGAACGCCTGATTCGAGAATCAGGTGTTCCTTTTTATAACTTTTTCCGATTTTATGCCCAGTCGTAATACTTTCACCATGTTCGTTCTGATCATAATGAGCGATTATAGAACCTGTAAGACGCATGGAGTTAGGTGGTAAACGCTAGTAGCGTTTCATCATACATCGGTTCTTGTTCGAACGGTCGTAACGAGGCAGGGATATCGATTATCCCGCAGTGCCGTGCATGGTATGTAACGGTATCCTGTACGATCGGATCGGTAAGAATCCACTATTTGGGGTTCGATTCCCCATCGCCTGTGAAGCGATTCTGGTAGAGCACTCGACTTTCAATCGAGCGAAAATTTGACAAAGGACCAAAGGATATAGAATCCCTGGCGGCTGGTTTAAGCGCACTGCAGGGAAGGCTTTGTAATCCGTGGATACCGATGGTGCGAAAATCCGGTAGGCTTTTTTGGATGGAAGAGGAAGAAGGAGGGCTGAAGCTGGGTCAACCTTCTGATTCAAATATCCTTGAAAATCTCTGGCAGCTCGCTTATCTAAAACGAGATTCCGTCTGAACTGCAGCGGGATTCCAGATCCAATGGTCGAACCATTAAGGGGGTAATGAATATGTTTAAAAAAGTAACCATTCAAACTGACCAGCGCGGTTTGCTCTTTCATAAAGGAAATTATGTGAAAAGGCTCATTCCGGGGACCTATAACTATTTAATATGGACACAAGCTACAGTTGTGGTATTGAATATCGCTAAACCGTTTGTTGTAGAGGGCAAGGATTTGCAGTTGTTCCTTCACGATGAAGAGCTCGTGCGAGAGCTTGAAATTGTACGAGTACAGGATCATGAATACGTGCTGCATTATGAAGATGGCCAATTCGTACAGCTGCTGAAGCCTGGCGTCTACGCTTATTGGAATATGCTGAAAAAACATACCTTTTTACATATGGATATCAGACAACCTGAAGTGCCTGCCGAGGTGGATCGTTCGATACTGCCAAAGCTTTCAGCCTATACGCAGTCTTACGAAATCGCGAGCTACGAATCCGGATTTTTGTTCTATGATCATGTTATGCAGCGTGAGCTTTCCTCCGGAAAGTACTACTTCTGGAAGGGGCCTGTCTCGGTGATGATCAAGTCGATGGATTTAAGACAACAACAAATGGATCTCATCGGCCAAGAAATCATGACGGAAGACAAGGTTACGCTGCGTTTGAACTTCGTCTGCCAATACAAGATCGTAAAGCCATTGCGTGCCTTGGAAATGAAATCGTTCGACGAGCAAATCCATATCCAGCTTCAGCTCATGCTGCGGGAATATGTCGGAACTCTTAAATTGGACGATCTTTTGAAACGGAAAGAGGATGCTGCGTCGTTCATCCTGTCCCGTTTACGTGAGAAGAGTGAAGAGTTCGGAGTACAATTCCTGAGTGCAGGGGTTAAGGATGTCATTTTACCGGGGGAAATGAAAGAGATCCTGAACACCGTCCTGCTCGCGGAGAAGAAAGCACAGGCGAATTTAATCACCCGCCGGGAGGAAACGGCATCGACCCGAAGCCTGCTTAATACCGCGAAGCTGATGGATGAGAATCAGACATTGTTCCGTCTGAAGGAACTGGAATTCCTCGAGAAGATATGCGAAAAAATCGGGTCCATCTCATTAACGGGGGGCGGGGATTTGCTGGAACGGCTGAACTCTCTCATCGGCGATAGAAAGGCAACGGGAAAATAACGAATAAAACTGTCACAACAACTAAGGCTGAAAAGGGATGCGAGCAAATCGCGTCCTTGTTTTAGTCTGAGCCAAGAAAAGCCGGCAGTTGATGCAGGCGATGCCTCCTGAAATTGTATAAATCATTATAAAAATGCAATTAATAATTTCATATTTGTATAATATTTACATTAAATTGCGAATAAATTAGTGAAAAGTAGAATTGACATATAACAACGGGCATAGTAGAATCTGCTTAAACAGTTAAGCAACGATAAATAGGCGTCTTTTTTTTGGGGCGCTATTTATTTTAAGCCTTTGCTTAACCGGTTAATCAATTTGGAGGTAAAAATTTATGAGAAAAAGCAGAGCTATTTTTATGGTATTATTGTGTATTTTCGTAAGTGCTTTCTTACTGACTGCTTGTGGAAAATCAGACTCAACTACGGAACCTGCCGCATCAAAAAACACGGATAGTTCAAAGGATACCCTAGAGAAAACTTTATACACAGTAACTTTTTATGATATGGATGGAAGCACGGAATTATCAAAAGAAGAAGTCAAGGAGAGTGAAGCGGTAAAAGAATATACCCCGCAGAAAGATAACTATGTATTTATGGGCTGGTATGCAACACCTACTTTAACCCATAAATATGACTTTAGCACACCAGTGACTGCTGATACGAAAATCTTTGCAGGCTTTTTAGAAGATAAGGAAGATACAAGGAGCTTTGCTGTTGTTGGAAGTGGTAAGAGTCCGATACTCGTTACCTCCAACTGGGGAACTGTAATTGATGACAATCTAATTTTAACTAAGGAATCAGGTGAAAACGTTTACTCCATAAGCATGGATTTGTATGAAGGTGACGAATTCCAGTTAGCGACGAATACTTCATGGTATAACCAAAGGGGAGCTGGCTATTTAACAACGATAAGTCAGGATGGAATTGAATACTTTTCAGGCTCTGGCGGTAATTATCAATCAGATGAAGCCAAAAAGGCTAATATTAAATGCCTTAAAACGGGTAACTATACACTTAAATTGACTACATATCCTGGTGCTGATGTCTATGATACTGAGAATAGCAATTACACCGAAGCAACTAAAGAAAATTTTAATTCAAATCCCTACGATACTATAGAGTGGGTATATAACGGTGAACCAAAGGATGCAATGGCAGATGTTACAACCTCATACTATATTAAGAGTTCCATTACAACGGGTTGGGAGGATGTTTATGAGGATAAATACAGATTTAAAGAAATAGACGGACTGCCTGCTTTAACAATTAAGTTAGCAGAGAAAGAAGAATTTTTATTTACTTCCACAGTCAAAACTGGAGACACAGAAAGTGTAGGAAATGAGTATGTAAAATTCAGTAATATTAAGGACAAAAATTCACTGGAATTTGTTGAGGGCAGTGCCAGTGATAATATCATCGCAAAAGCGGCGGGAGTATATACCTTTACCTATAACCCGGAAACGAAAGAACTGACAGTAAGCTTTAAGAGGTAGTTCAAAAAGTCAGCTTTTGATCACGAAGTAACTCGAAGAAGTATATTCGGCATCGAATCTTGAATTCAGCCGGGACTTCCGGTGCTCACGTACACACAACAGCATATGCTTCGGTGCTGAAAAGCCGACTTTTTGAACACGCACTTTAAGACAAAATAAAAAAATTAAAAGAAAAAAGGCTGCCGTATATTATGCAAAAGGCTGCCATAAATTTTACGGCAGCTTTTTGCATAAATGATTATACAAATTGGGCGTGTTCCATATCAGGAATACGATTTATAGCTAAGTCTATGCAACGATACACCCTGTCCATTTTCGATTGTAGGTCACATGGAATATAGCAGGAATTTTCTTTTCCTGCCATAAGATCATTCAGAGCAGCCTGATTATATACGTAATTTTGATTAGCAATCTCTGAAAAATCCTTTAAGTCCTTTACAAATTTTACTTCACGGAAAGTTTTGCAGATAAACGATTTTAGTAGCTCATTGTTTGGAGTTAGGCATGTATAGAAATAATTATCAACTCCAAAATGTTGATCAGCATTTTTCTTTAGAAGCTTATAATCGCTGCAAATTTGAAAAAACCAGGGAATATCAATTAAGCAGTCAACGGCAATTACCGGAACAAGATTTTTATCCCCGATACTAAGGAAAAAATCAAGTGTGGCGTCAAAACATAAAATGGCATCAACATAATTTAATTTTGCAAATTCCTTATTATCCTGGATTATCAAATGATATCCGTAATGAGTCGAAACCTCAGATAATACCTCAATCAAAAGTAATTGCTCGGAACGTTTTAGCAGAGAAGTCTCAGGCATCATATAAAGAGCGATATTATAAGTTTTGCTCGTAGACAGAGACCTCGCTGAGGAATTTGGTTTATAGTCCAACAGATTGACGATTTGCAGGACCTTTTTTCTTGTTTCTTCGGTGATTCGTTGATCCATCCGGTTGTTAATCACATATGAAACTGTGGCCACTGATACACCGGCTTGCTTGGCAATGTCTCTAATTGTAATTTTTTTATCCATGACTTAGTTATATACTTTATTAGCATTTTTGTGAATATACGAAAAATCACATGACAACAGATAAAGGAATGAATACCATGAATAAACAAGCGATATTGCATATACCTGAATCAAAATTCTGCTATCCCATAAATCAAAATACAATAATATTACGTTTACGTATGGATAAAGAAGATGATGTAGACCGCGTCGAGGTAGTATACGGTTGTAAATACAAGTACTACCTGGAACAAAAAACTGCAGTAATGGAAGAAAAATATAAGGATAATCTATTTAAATATTACGAAATAGAGCTTGAGCTGGAGGATGTAAGACTAACCTATGTGTTTCGAATCTGGAAGGGTCAGGAATGCTGCTATTTTTCAGAAGACGGTCTTACTTCTACCTATGATTTTAAATTGTCCCATTATAATTGCTTTCAGCTGCCTTATATCAACAAAAATGATATCCATGAAGTAGTGGAATGGATGCGGGGCGCAGTATTTTATCAGATTTTTATTGACCGCTTTAATCAAGGATCAAAAGATAAAAATACAGATTATATAAATTTGGAATGGGGCAGGATACCGGACCCCAAGAGCTTTACAGGCGGAGATATTCCGGGGGTTACACAAAAGTTAGATCATCTGAAGGATCTTGGAGTAAATGGTATCTACTTAACCCCTGTATTCGAGTCCATTTCTAACCACAAATACGATACGTACAATTATAAAAAAATCGACCCGCATTTTGGAACAAATGAGGACTTTAAAAAACTGGTAAACGAGGCTCATAAACGAGGTATCAAGATTGTATTGGATGCGGTATTCAATCACTGCAGTGATCAGCTGCCACAATTTCAGGATGTACTTTTAAAAGGAAAAGAATCAAAGTATTTTAATTGGTTTATGATCGATGGCGACAAAATTGATACCGAAACCATCAATTATGAGGTGTTTGGTTTCAGTGAATATATGCCAAAATTTGATACCAGTAACACAGAAGTACAACAATTTCTATTGGATATAGCTCTCTTCTGGATCAAGGAATATGATATTGACGGTTGGCGTTTGGATGTATCTGATGAGGTCTCTCATCATTTTTGGAGAAAGTTAAGAGAAGCAGTTAAGAAAGTTAAACCGGAGTGTGTAATTATCGGGGAAAACTGGCACGATGCCAATGCATTTTTACAGGGAGATCAGTATGACAGTATCATGAATTATGCCTTTACCAAAGCCTGCCTGGATTATTATGCTTTCCAGACTGTTAACGCACAGGGCTTTGCCGAAAAGCTAAATCATCTGTTAATGAGAAATAGCGGACAGGTTAATGCTATGATGCTGAATCTTTTGGATTCTCACGATACGGACCGCTTTTTTACCTCTGTAAACAAGAATAAGGACCGCTTACTTTCAGCCATTGCTGTCATGTGTATGTATATGGGGGCACCTTGTATTTATTATGGAACGGAACTATATCTGGAGGGAGGATATGATCCGAATAACAGAAGGTGTTTTGATTGGGAGGAATCCCACTGGGATATTCCATTTATGGACATTTTAAAGAATCTGTTGTCATTAAAGCAAAAGCCTGTATTACAGAAGGGAGATATCCGTATTTCCTATGATGAGAATCTATGCTATATCATTCGAACCTTTGAAAACAGTGAAATGATATTAATTCTGAATCAATCCGGAACAACAGTACGAATAAGCCAAACCGGAACAATACTGGCTCAAAATAAATTGCTGGAAGGTAACTTATTAACGGATGGATTTGCAGTTTATGAAAATTAGAGGAGTGGATAATTATGAAGAGATTTATTTGTCTTTTGCTGGTGGCTCTGTTAAGTGTTGGACAACTGACTGGCTGTACATCAACAGAAGCCTTGGATGAGAAGGATACGTCTGACCAGACAAATGCATTAAAATCAATTTACAACGGCGAATTGGAGAAAAATGTTACACTCCGTGTCCTTGAAAATGACACAGCAATCGAACAGGGATACTTTAAACAATTAATTGACGCTTTTAATGAAAAATATAAGGATTATGGAATTGTTGCAGTAGATGCCAATATGGATCAGCGCAGTAATTTGGCAGATGACGGACCTTATGGATATGGACCGGATGTATTGTATCAGGCAAATGATTCCATTATGAAATATGTAAAGGGCAAACATATTTATCCAATCCCTGCAGAGTCTTTGGAGTCCTTTTCCCAGATTCCAGCAAATGCATGGGATGCATATAAGTCTGAAGTAGATGGCAAAACCTATTATATGGGCGTTCCTGTAAATGTTCAGACCTCCATGTTATTTTATCGTAAGGATATGCTTCCTAAAGACTGGGAAACAAAATGGGATGACAATAAAAATAAGATGCCGGACATGGTAGAAAACTGGAATTCTTTGTATAAATATTCAAAATCAATCGTTGAATCAGGTACTGGAAAATATGGCTATATGCGGTCATTATATGATGTATATTTTTCTTCCGGCTTCCTTTTCTCCTATGGAGGTTACATCTTTGGAGATCATAATACTAACCCGAAAGAAGTGGGATTATCTGCTGGGAATGCCGAGGTTGGAGCAAATGTTTTGTTAAAGCTTGCTTCTGTAATGAATGAAGAGAGCATAGACGATTCCATAACAGTAAATGGCTATAGCAAAATTGCAGATGGTACTTATTTTGCCACTATGACAACACCGGATGTTTATACCTTATTTATTAAAGAACTGACATTGGAATATGAAAAGCAAGGTAAGAGTACGGAGGAGGCTAAAGCATTAGCTGAAGAAAATCTGGTTGTAGCCGGACTGCCTATGCTGCCTGAAAGTGGGGATTTAACGGAAGAAAATCCGAAATTAATACCTCAAAAGGCTATGGGAGGTATTAATGGATATGCCATCAGTGCTTATACAAAAGCACCCAATGCCAGCCTTGCTTTTGTGGAATTTGCCACAAGTTATGAAATGATCATGAAGAGACAGGGGCTGCTTGGAAGTATACCGGCACGTTCCGATGCTGCTAAAGCAGTCGGAGGAGTCTCGGAAATTGTATTTAATAACTTGAATGAAGGAAACATCGTAGTCATGCCATCCATTACTGAAATGGTACAGGTATGGTCACCGACAGAGACATTCTTTACAGATTTAGCAAAAGACGCCTTTCGTAGATCCGATAAAAAATATACTTCTTTAGAAGCGCTAAAGAGTGGGCTAAAGCTTGTAGATCAGCAAATCTATGATGCAATCCACACACTTTCTAATTAGAGGTGTTTATATGAATATGTTTAGCAAAAAAATAGAGAAGCTAATTTTTTTCAAAAAAAATGCAGGTAAAAATGTTAAAGCCAGTATATGTCTTATGGGCCTGGGGCAGTTAATGTATGGTCAAATTGGAAAGGGTCTGCTGTACCTTGCCATACTTGCCTGTGGAGTTCTCTATTTTATATCTCGGGGTTTTTCTGACTTGGCAGGTCTTTTCACATTAGGAACCAAGGAAAAGGATGCCTGGTTTGGCATTGAAGGAGATAACTCAGTTGTTATGCTGCTTATGGGTATTCTTTTCATTGCGGCAATTATACTATTTATTAGCTGCTACCTTTCAAATGTCCGAGATACATATGAAACCCAAATTCTGGTGGAGAAGGGAGGGAAGCCAAGAACCCTCTCGGAAGATGTGAAAAAGCTACTGGATGAAAAGTTCTACAAGACAGCACTGTTTCTGCCAATTATAGGTGTATTTGTATTCAGTATATTGCCTATTGTATTTATGATTGCTGTTGCATTTACAAATTATGGCGGCAATATTGTTCCTCCAAAACTGGTCGATTGGGTCGGTTTCAGCAATTTTATACAGATTGCAACCCTTTCAAAATTTGCGCCAACCTTTGGAAAGATTCTTAGCTGGAACGTGCTTTGGGCGGTAAGTGCCACTCTATTAAATTATTTTGCAGGTCTTGGTCTTGCCCTGCTTCTTAATAAGAAGTGTGTAAGAGGTACGATTATATGGCGGGCATTTCCTATCCTGGCCTACGCAGTGCCCGGATTTATTACCCTGATCGGTTTCCGTTTTATGTTTTCTTATGGCGGACCTGTTAACCAGATGATTATGGATATGGGGTACAAGGCCATTGGTTTTTTGGATATCGACGCGAAATGGATGGCAAGGCTCATTGGCTTATTGGTAAACGCTTGGATTACAGTACCTTCCATTATGCTTTTAGCCACAGGTATATTAACAAACATGGATAATGAGCAGTTGGAGGCTGCTAAAATTGACGGTGCGAAACGTTGGAAGCAATTCACAAAAATCGTATTGCCTTTTGTTTTGTTTTCCACGACTCCGGTATTGATTGGTCAGTTTATTGGAAATTTCAATAATTTCGGCATCTTTTTCTTCCTCCGTGGTGGATTATATATGGACGGATATTTCTTGGCTAGTGATACGGACCTGTTAATTAACTGGCTTTATAATTTATCCATTAGTAACAATTACTATAATATCGGTGCGGCAATCAGTTTAGTCATATTCTTCATCACCTCTATGATTTCACTGATTGTATATGTTAAATCGCCATCTTATAAAGAGGAGGATGTTTACCGATGAAAAAGCACAAATTTCTTCGTGCGGCAGATACCGTTATTACCCATTCCACACTAATTGTGGTTTCATTGATTTTCCTCTTTCCTTGCCTTTGGTTGATTTTAGCTTCCTTTAGTAAATCGGGTTCCATCTATACGTATAAGGGCTTTTTCCCCAGTGAATATAGTCTGGATACCTTTAAAACCTTATTTACGGATACCGCCATGTATAATTATCCCCAGTGGTTTATGAATACGCTGCAGATTGCGGTATTTAGCAGTTTGATTGGTACTTTTCTTGTTATATTAACGGCATATACCATGTCCAGGTTCCAATTTAAGAGCAGGAAGAAAATCATGAAAGGAACACTGATCCTTGGCATGTTTCCCTCCTTTATGGGAATGATCGCTGTATATATTATCATGACACAATTCGGACTGATTAATAAAATATGGGGTGTCATCCTGATTTACAGCTCCAGCGCACCGATGGGTTATTTAACCCAAAAAGGTTTTTTTGATACGGTACCTTACTCCATTGATGAAGCAGCTAAAATAGACGGGGCAACTAATTTTCAGGTATTTTTAAAAATCAATCTGCCATTGTCCAAGCCTATGATCGTTTATACCGCACTTACAAGCTTTACCTTCCCATGGAGTGACTTTATATTGCCGAAGCTATTATTAAAGGAAAAAGATCTCTATACAGTAGCGGTAGGTTTGATGAACCTTGGTGAAACTGAATTTTCAAGATTTGCAGCAGGCTCCGTTTTTATAGCAGTACCTATTGTTATTTTATACTTCATACTGATTCGTTATATGATAAGTGGTATGACAGCTGGTGCGGTGAAGGGGTAAGGAAATAGCATCAGATGCCGTAAAGGCTATCCTTAAAAGTCTTTGATAAAGGCTAGGGATAGCCTGTTTTTTGCTATTGTATCCATTTGCACATAAGCGCTGTTGCGTGAAAATCATTTATG
>RCUF01000393.1_pt1 | contig 14699 bp, 10 predicted proteins | sample 2166311 | NCBI WGS metagenome assembly RCUF01 (sample SAMN09932608, study PRJNA488358) | compost metagenome | feature: garden; material: soil; isolation source: compost soil in 4-hydroxybenzonitrile-enriched culture | place: Germany: Experimental Botanical Garden Goettingen | collected 2016-01-27
GCACCATATTTATAGAGCGTTCGTTCTGTAGAATTCAGATCGATCGTTCTCGCAGCTGAAGCATTATATACGCCCAGTCCTAAAGTTAGAACAAGCAAAATCATTAGCGGATAATAGGACGAAGCCGATCTTGACAATTGAGTCAAGCTCAAATAATAAGGTACAGGCAGCCATTTCTTCCCAAGCCAGCCAATCAGTTTGAGCAGCCACGGGAAAACGCGGAGAAAGAATAGTCCTATCGAAAAAATAGCAAGAGCAGGCACAAAAAACAGGAATGGCTGAACCTGCAGCTCATCTGTCGTCATTCCAGTCTGAAACGTCAATATTTGACGCTCTTGGAACAAATAAAATCCATATCCCGCGATTCCTACCAGAATAATATCAATGAACCAGCGCTGCCAAAATGGAAGTCGATCTGAGCGCGCTTGTTTCTGCTTTGCATTCACAATTGAAGCGCGAGCATAGGATATCGCCGGTAATAGCGTTGCAAGAATAGCAATTATGACAGCGGCAGCTCCCAGCGCAATTGCATCCAGATTGAATCCCACCGGAATCGACTTTCGATTTACAAAGGTCAAAAATCCGTTAGCAGAGCCGATGCTTTTGGACATAAACCAGCCTAATAAAGGTCCTAGTATCATAGCTACAGCACCGAGAATAAGACCTTCAAGGAGATAAATCATAATGATTTGCTTCGTAGATGCGCCACGACTTCGAAGCACTGCAATATCACTTTGCTGTTTATCTAACGACTGACGGGCATTCATCACAATATAATAGAAAACCATAGCAATCATCGGTGCCGCCAGTGTAAATAATAACGTCTGCATTTGCAGGCTTTGCTTGCGGAACTCACTCAAAAGACTGCCAAAGGAAATATCAACCTTCGTATCCTTCAGCTTCTGGTACAATTCCACGTTTAGACGGTCCAAAGTACTTGATAGTGGTGTCAACTGGCTTGTTGTGATCTCTCTGAGATCAAACGCATAATACCAGCTGGAATTATGTAATGGAATGGACAAGTTCTTTAGCAGACCGTCATTAAATACCTTTTCACTAACAAAAAGGTTGTTCATCATGCCTTCGAAACCTTGGTACCAATAAGGATCGGTTTCTTCTGTCGCTTGGAACGTACCTACGATTTTTACTTTGAGCGTAACATCCACGCCACTGGATATCGGATACTCCATTACATCTCCGACATGCAGATCCTGTCGGTACATCGCTTCTTCCAGCATCAAGGCTTCCAGCATATTTCCGTCCATTTGGTCGGAGTACATTTGCCCTCCGGTTACAGAGACTTGATCCCCTAATTCACTCATAGAGACGATCGTCATTGTTCGTGTTCGGCTGGCATCGACCTTGGATGGATCTTCCGGATACACTTCCGTACTCCGAATCGAACGGGAATTCATGTAAGTCTCAAACGGAAAGCCTATTTCCTTGGGTACTTCATCCTTAATATATTGACTTACAGCCTCAAGACCTGCTAAATCGGTTTTGGTGCCTCCCGGGGCCTGATAGCCCATGATTAACGATCCAGCTGGAAGTCCTTTACTCTCTTCTTTTAAGGAACTGGATACAACGCGCTTAAGAGAGCCGTCAGAATACATCGGTATACTGACCGTAAATGAAACCGCAACGACTAATCCAAGCAAGGTGCTAAGCGTCAGCCATTTCGTGTTCCACATTTTGCGGAACATCAGACGTATAAGAGGTACTCCCATTAACGACCCACTACTTTCTGTCCAGGTGTTAATCCGTTAAGGATTTCCATTTCGGTCGCTGTTTGAAGGCCTACTTCCACATCAACCTCACGCTTCGAGCCATCATCTTCAATGACCTGTACATAAGTACGCGATCCTACCGTACGCAGTGCGGCAATCGGAATCAACGTTGCGTTCTCTTTCCGCTTGGTTACAATGCTGGCACTCAGCGGTCGACCGCGTTCCACATCACTAGGCCATTTATCCAGCTCAATGATCAGGTATTTATCAATAGAATCCTTATTGGCATTATTTCCGCCGCCGTTGTTATTGTCATCATTCGTGGAAGCCGTGTTAACTGGCATTACTTTAACCTTGCCAGCGAACTCGCCAGCTGCATTAATATCAACCTTCGCTTTCATGCCTACAGACAATTTCGCCAAATCCTCTTTGGCAAAAGATGCTGCAACTACCAAAGACGAAGTGTCTGAAATTATGCCGAGCGAATCATATGACTTCACCGTTGCGCCTTTTTCTGCTTTTATCGAAACTATCGTGCCCGCGAACGGTGCCTTCAGCGTTCCATCAGCAATTTTTTGTTCAAGGTCAGCCAATTCCTGACGTTGTTCCTCGAATACGATCGCTGCTTTTTCGAATTCAATTTCATCCATTTCTTCTTTCGTCCGAAGCGTCTCTTTCATAGAAATCTCCTGTTGTCGGAAATCAAGCTGCTTCTTTCGAAGATCCTTCTGCAAACTCTTAACGTCCAGCTGGATCAATGTGTCACCTTTTTTGACCTTGTCTCCGGCCTTTACCAGAACACTTTGGATATGAAGTCCGTCTTCAGTAAAATACAATGCTTCTTCACGCTGACTCATGAGCTTGCCTACAGCGCTTACTTTTAGCTCAATCGGTCCTGAAGTAACTTCATATTCAGGTTTTTTGGAAACAGTCGGCGGTGTAATAACCGGCAACACTTCTTCTTCGTCTTCATTCGGGAGCAAGGAACAACCCGTCGCTGCAACTAAAATAAAGCATAATGACAACAAAGTCAGCGTACGTGCCAAAGCCCCTTTTTTTCTACTAGATAAATACTCCATCCACCATTTCGTAAACATGGTCCGCTACCTCCAAGATTGTAGGATCGTGTGTAGTCATACAAATTGTCACTTGTTCTGTATGTATTATATTTTTGAACACAGCCATTATCTGAGCACCCATCTGCGAATCCAGATTCGCGGTAGGTTCGTCTGCCAGAAGCAGCTTCGGTCTATGAGCGATAGCCTTAGCGATCGCAACACGTTGCTGTTCCCCACCAGACAATTCAAACGGGCGATGAAACATTCGTTTTCCAAGACCGACTAGCTCAAGGCAATGCTTCACCCGTGCTTTCCACTCTTGAGGCGGAACACCCGCCATACGAAGGGAAAGCTCGACGTTTTCCCAAGCAGAGAGCAAGGGCAACAGTGCATAGGCCTGAAAAATAAAACCGATCTGGTCACGGCGAAGAACAGTCCGTTTATCGTCGCTTAATTCATGCAGTGGCTGCCCACGAAACAGTATCTCCCCCGTTGTGGGTTGATCCAGGCCACCTAACATGTTGAGCAGTGTCGTTTTTCCTGATCCTGATCTTCCTTTCAACATGACCAGTTGGCCGTGGAGCACCTCCATATTTATTCCTTTAAGGACGTGAATTTCCCCCCCTCCCACCGGAAAAGTACGATGCACTTCCTTTACAGACAAAATAGACCCTTGCTCTTTGACATGTTCCGGAACTGCGTATGCTTCCTCAGTAACAGATAGCTCTTGATCAGCCATTCCAAGCTCGGTTTGAAGTTCACCATCCATCTGAGTTAATTCATCAGGTTGTTGTTCTTCAATCCCCTTCTGAAGCTGCTGGTTAACTCCATCATCCACTATTGCCCTATCAGTCAATTTGTCGGAATCTGCAAGTTTTACCTCTTTGCGAAACCATCGCATCATCGTGTATCGATCTCCTAAATCGTATTTTCACTCTGTTACCTAACCGTTTAACCCTTATAGAAATTAACCAATATTATCTACTAACGATCAAGTCCCTTGCATTATAAACGAAAAACAGTTCCAAAAAGTTACAATGTTTTTTACGATATTGAAATTAATTTTCCATATTTTTATTACTGAATATATTTGTCATTTCTGATAGGATAACTACGATTGCCTATGAAGACTTGTATCATAAATTCTTCTCTGTACTTCTAGTAGAGTTACTAAAATTGGAGGAAAGAGGCCTTTATTGTTATGAAACCTATCAAATATGTCCTTCTGCTAGCCACCTTGGTATTTACTACTTCAATCCAATCATTGACACAGGTAGCCAGTAAGGGTTTTCCCTATAGCGATATTGCTAACAGCTATGCGAAAGATGCAATTACGAACTTATACAATCAAAATATTATGAAAGGCACATCTGCAACTTTATTTTCCCCGAAACAATCCATTACCCGGGCTCAGTTCATGACCACCCTTATTCGACTTCTAGATATGGAAGCCGTTAATTCTTCGATTCCTGCATATAGTGACGTTAAAAAGAGCGCGTGGTACTACGGAACAGTTCAAGCTTCAACAGATTTAGGCTTAACTGAAGGAACCGGAAACGGCACATTTGATCCTAATCAATCCGTGACCCGTCAGGAAGCAGCCACCTGGATCGTTCGGGCATTGCAGAAAACTTCATCCAGTGCCTACCCGCATACAGGTTACAAAGACGATACATCTATTTCAGATTGGGCTCGTCCCTATGTATCTATCATTTCACAGCTTGGACTAATGCAAGGTAATCAAGGAGCTTTTCATCCGAAGCAGCCATTAACTCGGCAGGAAACCGCGATGATCATAGATCGTTTGCTGCAAAATGATGATTTTACTGACAAGCTGGATCAAGATTACAATCTCGGAATTCAATTAGGCTGGCAATATGGGCAGACGGATGAGGAATATAAGAAGTCCATTCTACAATCCAATGTGAATACATTATCACCAAGATGGTATTTTCTAGATTCTTATGGAGCTTTATCAGATCATACAGAACCTTCTCTAGTAAAATGGGCAAAAAATAATGGTAAAAACGTGTGGGCCATGTTCGGCAATCGTTCAGATCAAACCATTACACATCAGCTTTTATCCTCTTCTGAACGGTCAGCAGCCCTCATCAAGGAAATTAAAAGTGGCGTTGTTCATCATGGGCTTCAAGGCATTAATCTGGATTTTGAGAATGTCGCACCAGAAGATCGGGCAAACCTCACGAAATTTGTTAAAAATCTGGCGAGTGAGCTGCATTCCGTCAACGCAGTCTTGTCTGTTGATGTATCGCCGAACTTAAATTCGGACTGGACAGCGGCTTTTGATTATGCGGCATTAGGAAAAATCGCGGATTATATTGTTTTGATGGGATACGATGAGCATTGGACAGGAGGAGCTTATCCTGGCTCTGTTGCATCTTTGACATGGGTTGAAAATGGATTGGATAAATTGCTTGCAGATGTCCCACACTCGAAGATTATTTTAGCTCTCCCTTTCTATAACAGAGATTGGGTCGTCAATTCCAAAGGGCTCTCAGCAAGCTCTGAAGATATTTCTTTATCTGAGCAAGCTTCGAGAGTAGCTAACAAAAAACTAACCGTGAAATGGGATGCTTCCTTAGGACAATACACAACTACTTACTGGCAGTCCAAGACACAGCACAAAATTTGGCTTGAGGAATCTCGTTCATTATCGCTCAAATACAAAATGGCACTGGATCATGGCATCGCAGGATTCGCCTATTGGTCCATCGGTGGAGAAACTACGGATGTTTGGACAAGCCTGAGAAATGCAGCCAAATATAACGCAATGGGAGATTAGTCCGTAAAGTGACAGCTTGAGATTAAAAAGCAGCAGCTTGAGAGAATTTTACCTCATAGCTGCTGCTTTTTAATTTATTTTTTTAATTACCAAACGCGCTTGGGTCTTCTCTCCAAGACTTCAGTAACTCCAGATCCTCTGACTTAATTACGCCTCGCTCTACAGCAACATCAATCAGAGCAGAATAATTGGATAACGTTTGAAGAGGCACACCCGCTTCAGCAAAGGCGTTAACTGCCTTGTCCAGTTGGTAGCTGAAAATAGCGAGCACTGCTTGAGGATCAGCCCCTGCTTCACGAACGGCTTGAGCAGCCTTAATCGAGCTTCCTCCAGTAGAGATCAAATCCTCGATGACGATCACTTTTTGTCCGGCTTTGATTAAGCCTTCGATTTGGTTTTCCTTGCCATGACCTTTTGCTTTGTCGCGAATGTAAGCCATCGGCAAGCCCAGCTTCTGAGCCACAAATGCCGCATGAGGAATGCCCGCTGTTGCAGTCCCTGCAATCACTTCGGTGTCTGGATAAGATTCACGAATAACTGTTGCAAAAGACTCCGCAATCAAATCGCGAATTTCCGGATAAGACATCGTCAGGCGATTGTCACAGTAAATCGGTGATTTAATACCTGAGGTCCAGGTGAAAGGCTGATGCGGACGAAGTGCCACCGCTCCGATTTCCAGCAAGCTTTCTGCAACCTGCTTAGCAATTGAATTTATGTTTACCATGCCTTTTTCATCTCCTCAATAATTTGTTCTGCAGCACTGCGTGGATCAGGGGCTGCCGTTATGGGACGGCCTACCACAATGTAGTTAGTGCCTTGGCGAATGGCCTCTTCTGGCGTCAAAGTACGAGATTGATCACCTTTCTCGCTGCCTGCCGGTCTAATTCCTGGTGTTACAGTAACGAAATTTTGTCCACATCGCCCCTTGATAGCTTGTACCTCCAAAGGAGATGCGACTACTCCATCAAGGCCAGCTTCTTTCGTTACTGAAGCATAAGACAACACCGCTTGCTCTACAGTTCCCGGAATGCCAATCTCCTCATTAAGTGTCTCCTGATTGGTACTTGTTAACTGGGTTACACCGATCACGATAGGCATTGTAAGTGAGGAATCCTCTTGGAGGGCATCAAGTACACCTTCCTTCGCTGCTACCATCATTTTTTTGCCCCCTGCAGCGTGTACATTAAACATATCTACGCCAAGACGGGTTATGCTGTGGGCTCCACCCTTTACAGTATTCGGAATATCGTGCATTTTCAAATCCAGAAAAACCGAGTATCCACGAGATTTAAGTTCTTTTACAAAATCCGGACCCGCGCTATAAAAAAGCTGCATCCCTACCTTCATGTAGCAAGGTATTCCCTCCAGCCTTTCAATCAATTGTCTAGCTTGCTCTGCGGATGGATAGTCCAGCGCAACCATTAATTTTCCGGCAGCTTGCTCAAAAAGACTCAACGAATACTCCTCCTTCTCATAATCACGGCCCCGAATCAAAATCACTCGGAGCCGCATGGTTTTTTATTATTTCATTAGAGTGACGGCATCGCTTGAGATGAGAAGTTAATTGTCTCAAGCATATTCAGCAAGGCGCGAACGGTATCAAGGGAAGTCATACATACAACACCGTTCTCTACTGCTTCACGACGAATTCGGAAGCCATCACGCTCAGGCTCCTTGCCTTTAGTCAAGGTGTTGATCACAAAGTGTGCTTCACCGTTACGGATCAGATCAACAATGTTCGGTACTCCCTCAGTCAGCTTATGGACTGTCGTTACATGGATACCTGCAGCAATCAGAGCCGCTGCAGTACCTTCTGTAGCGATAATTTTGTAGCCGAGATTAGAGAATCCACGCAGAAGCTCAACTGCTTCTTCTTTATCTTTATCTGCTACAGTTGCGATAATCGCTCCAGTTGTAGGAATTTTCATTCCTGCACCGATCAGACCTTTGTACAGAGCTTTCGCATATTGTGGATCGCGTCCCATAACCTCACCAGTAGATTTCATTTCTGGCCCAAGCGTTGGCTCAACGCGGCGCAGCTTAGCGAAGGAGAACACTGGCACTTTAACCGATACTTGATCACTTTCAGGCCACAAGCCATCGTGGTATCCGAGATCCTTCAGCTTTGTACCCAAAATACATTGCGTAGCTACATTCGCCATCGGAATGTTCGTTACTTTGCTGAGGAACGGTACTGTCCGTGAAGAACGCGGATTCACTTCGATAACATACACTTCATCTTTGTAGATGACAAACTGAATGTTCACAAGCCCTATCGTCTTCAGTTCTTTCGCAATTTTAATTGTGATGTCTACGATTTTTTCTTTCAGCTCATCGCTAAGATGCTGTGGTGGATATACCGCGATGGAGTCACCGGAGTGAACACCTGCACGTTCCACATGTTCCATAATTCCCGGAATCAGCACAGTCTCACCGTCGCAAATAGCGTCAACCTCAACCTCTTTACCAAGCATGTATCGGTCGATCAGTACCGGATGCTCAGGATTGATATTCACAGCCTCTTCCATATATTTCAATAACTCTTGGTCAGAGTAGACGATTTCCATTGCACGTCCGCCGAGTACGTAGGATGGACGTACAAGCACTGGATATCCGAGCGATTGAGCAGTTCCGACAGCTTCATCAACAGAGGTTACTGTGCTGCCTTTTGGCTGAGCGATGTGAAGCTTGGACAGGAGCGCTTCGAATTTCTTGCGATCTTCCGCTTCGTCGATGCTTTCAAGCGATGTTCCGATAATTTTAACGCCAGCCGCTTGAAGTGGAGCAGCCAGGTTGATGGCCGTCTGTCCACCAAATTGTACGATTACGCCTACCGGTTGCTCTTCTTCAATGACGTTCATGACATCCTCGAAAAACAGCGGCTCGAAGTAGAGACGATCCGACGTGTTAAAATCTGTTGATACGGTCTCAGGGTTGTTATTGATTATGACTGCCTCGTATCCTGCTTTTTGAATAGCCCATACAGCGTGTACTGTCGAGTAGTCAAATTCAATCCCTTGACCGATCCGGATTGGACCGGAGCCGAGTACTACAATTTTTTCCTTGCCTGTGCGAATAACCTCATTCTCAGTCTCGTAAGTCGAGTAGTAGTAAGGTGTAGATGCCTCGAACTCAGCTGCGCACGTATCAACCATTTTGTATACCGGACGTAGTCCATGTTCTTTACGGAAGCTGTTTACGTTGGACTCAGTAGTATGACTACCGGACTGCTGTCCGATGGAGCGAAGCTCTGCAATTGCACGATCTGTGAAGCCAAGGCGTTTAGCTTCGTACAATGTTTCGTAAGAGAGTGTAGGTTCAGCAACAATTTGAGCCTCAAATTGTACCAGATGCTCAATCTTATCAAGGAACCACCAGTCAATTTGAGTCAAGTCATGAATCTCTTGCAGTTGGTAACCGCGGCGGAATGCTTCAGCGACCAGGAACAATCTCTCGTCATCCGCTTTAACCAGACGTTTGTTCAGCGTCTCAGTATCGATTTCATCTGCACCTTTTAAGTAAAGACGATGTGTGCCGATTTCCAAGGAACGAACCGCTTTGTGAATAGATTCCTCAAAAGTACGGCCGATGGCCATAACCTCGCCAGTAGCTTTCATTTGCGTTCCGAGCTTACGGTTAGCATGCACAAATTTATCGAACGGCCAGCGCGGTATTTTGCTTACGATGTAATCCAGTGTAGGTTCGAAGCAAGCGTAAGTTTGTCCTGTTACCGGATTTACGATTTCATCTAATGTATATCCCATAGCGATCTTTGCTGCCATCTTGGCGATTGGATAGCCTGTCGCTTTAGATGCAAGTGCCGAGGAGCGGCTAACCCGTGGGTTTACTTCGATAACATAGTATTGGAAGCTTTGTGGATCAAGCGCGAACTGTACGTTACATCCACCCTCAATGTTCAGCGCACGGATGATTTTGAGCGATGCCGAGCGAAGCATTTGATATTCGCGGTCAGACAGCGTTTGGCTTGGTGCTACTACGATACTGTCACCTGTGTGCACGCCTACCGGGTCAAAGTTCTCCATGTTACAAACAACGATACAGTTGTCGTTAGCATCACGCATAACTTCATATTCAACTTCCTTAAGGCCCGCAATCGATTTTTCGATCAAGCACTGTCCAATCGGACTGTAGCGGATTCCGGAAGCAACGGTCTCTTTCAACTCTTCTTCTGTAGCACAGATCCCGCCGCCTGTACCGCCAAGCGTATATGCAGGACGGACGATGACCGGATAACCGATTTCAGCAGCGAACTGTAGTGCCTCTTCTACTGTAGTGATGATCGTGCTTTCTGGAACAGGCTGTTCCAACTCGCGCATCAAATCGCGAAACAGATCACGATCCTCCGCTTTTTCAATCGAGGTTAGTTGTGTTCCGAGCAATTTCACGTTCTCGCGCTCAAGAACTCCTGCACGAGCAAGCTCAACTGCCATATTCAAACCAGTCTGTCCCCCGAGTGTTGGAAGCAAACCGTCAGGACGTTCCTGACGAATAATTTGCGTAACAAAATCCAGAGTGATTGGCTCGATATATACTTTATCCGCCATATTAGTATCTGTCATGATCGTTGCAGGGTTGCTGTTAATCAATACGACTTCAACGCCTTCTTCTTTAAGCGCTTGACAAGCTTGGGTTCCGGCGTAGTCAAACTCTGCTGCCTGCCCGATTACAATTGGACCAGATCCGATAACGAGTATTTTTTTAAGTTCTTTATTAATCGGCATTTTTACAGTTCTCCTTTCGCTGCTGCCATCAGTACGGCCTGACGAGGCTTTTGCGGATGCTGCCGTTTATGTTCTTGAATCATTTCGATGAAGCGATCAAATAAGTAGCTGTTGTCATAGGGTCCCGGTGCTGCTTCAGGATGGTATTGTACCGAGAAGGCCGGGTATTTAAGGTGTTTTACACCTTCGATGGTTTTGTCATTGTTGTTGATATGAGTTACTTCCAGATCCGTTCCGGCAATCGAAGATTCAGTTACGGTGTAGCCATGGTTCTGCGAAGTGATATAGCAACGGCCTGTAGTGAGATCTTTCACTGGGTGGTTACCGCCGCGATGACCAAATTTCAGCTTTTCAGTATCTGCTCCACATGCAAGAGCCAACAGCTGATGACCAAGGCAAATTCCGAAGATTGGATACTCTCCAAGCAGCTCGGAGATCATTTTAACTGCGTGCGGAACATCTTTAGGGTCCCCGGGGCCATTAGACAATTGGATTCCATCCGGGCACAGACGGCGGATTTCGTCAGCCGTTGTATCATGAGGTACGATTATGACGTCGCAATCTCTTTTATTCAGCTCACGAAGAATCCCGCTCTTCGCACCAAAATCTACGAGGACGATCCGTTCTTTGGAACCTGGACTGCTGTACACATGACGAGTAGATGTACGTGCTACCTGATTGCGAAGCTCGTCAATGCTAGTAGAAGCCATCATTTCTTGCAGCTCCTGAACAGATTTAGAGGAGGTAGTAATGATCCCCTTCATTGTTCCGTGGTGACGAATGATGCGAGTCAACATTCGAGTATCGATATCAGAAATAGCTGGGATATCATAATCCTTCAGAAGGTCGCCCAGATTGTATTGCGCTCTCCAGTTACTTGGCGTTGGTTCATATCTGCGCACAACAAATCCGTGAATCGAAGGTGCGATCGATTCGAAATCATCTCGTGAAATTCCGTAGTTTCCAATTAGCGGATAGGTCATAGTAACGATTTGACCGCAATAAGATGGATCTGACAAAACCTCTTGGTAACCCGTAATTCCTGTATTAAAAACGACCTCGCCTGTTTTTTCGATTTCAGCACCGAATGATTTTCCGGTAAACAGTGTGCCGTCCTCCAACAACAATCTTGCTTGCATCCTGTAGCACTCCTTTACACTTGTCTATTTATCTAGCGGTATGTGAACTTTCTATCTATAAAGCCTAAGCTTCTTGTTCGCTCCAAACAACTTTCCCTTGAACAACTGTTGCAACCGGCCAACCCTTAAGCTGCCAGCCCGTAAATGGAGTGTTGCGACCTTTTGAAGCAAATTGTTCAGGATCAACTTCTTTTTCAGTCTCCAGGTCAACGATTGTAATATCAGCAGGAGCGCCAACCTTCAACGACCCGCTGTTTAATCCGAATACTTTTGCCGGATCAGAGGTCATCCGGTTGACCAGCATATTCAGACTCCAGCGGCCTGTCGCAACAAACTTGGTGTAGAGCAGCGGGAACGCTGTCTCAAATCCTACGATGCCAAAAGGTGCAAGCTGCATCCCTTTTGCTTTCTCCTCAGCACTGTGAGGAGCATGATCGGTAACCACGATATCAATCGTTCCGTCCTCCAGCGCTTGTATACAAGCCTCAACATCCTTCTTGGATCGAAGTGGAGGGTTCATTTTCCAGTTTGCATCAAGCCCCGGAATATCCTCCTCAGACAAAATCAGGTGATGTGGACAAACCTCGGCAGTTACGTTGATTCCGATTTCCTTAGCCTGGCGAATCAAACGGATCGACTGCTCTGTACTTACATGACATACGTGATAGTGAACTCCGGTTGCCTCAGCCAGCAAAATATCCCGACCTACATGAATCGCTTCAGACTCATTTGGAATTCCTTTGAAACCATGGCGTTTAGCAAATTCACCTTCTGCTACCGGAGCACCCTCAACGAGCGAGTTATCTTCGCAGTGCGCGATCACCGGCATATTCATTGAAGCTGCAAGTGCCATAGCGTCCTTCATCATCTGGGCGCTTTGAACACCTACACCGTCATCCGTAAATCCGATGGCTCCTGCTTCTTTTAGTGCCTTGAAATCGGTCAGCTCACGACCGAGCTCGCTTTTTGTAATTGCCGCATATGGCAGCACATTCACGAGACCAGCTGATTTAGCTTTTTCCTTAACGAGCTGCACTGTCTCAGAGTTATCTGTAACAGGACGTGTATTTGGCATACAAGCAATGGTAGTAAATCCACCCTTGGCAGCCGAACGCGACCCTGTCTCAATCGTTTCTTTATGTTCAAAACCAGGTTCTCTCAGATGGACATGCATGTCGATAAAACCCGGTGTAACCAATTTGCCTTCAGCGTCCAAGATTTGAACTCCTGATTCCGAGCTATCCAAAGCGGTCCCAGCATTCTCTATACTCTCAATAATTCCGTCAACAATGCTGATATGTTTTAATTCAAGGTTCCCATTTTCGTCCAGTACATTTGCATTGCGTATTATAAGCCTCATGAATGAATGATCCTCCGCTCTTGTTCTATTTTACTGCTCTTTCTATTACTGCCATCCGAATTGGAACCCCATTTTGCATTTGCTTGAAAATACGGGATTGTGGATGTTCAACGATAGCATCATCTATTTCTACGTTTCGGTTCACTGGAGCCGGATGCATGATGATCACATGCGGGTCAAGCTTCGCAACCCGGTCTTCAGTCAATCCATACTCGAGTCGGTATTGCTCAGCAGATTTGAGAATTCCCTCTGCATGTCGCTCTAGCTGAACACGCAGCATCATAATGACGTCAGAGCTCAGCGCTTCTTCCATTGATACATATGAAGCGAAGGCTCCAAGCTCCGGTGCTTGCATGCTGCTTGGGGCACATAGCTTAACTTTTGCACCAAACTTTTGCAATGCCCACAGATTTGATCTGGCTACCCGACTATGCTTGATATCCCCGATAATGGATACGGTCAAACCTTTTAGCTCTCCAAAGTGCTTCTTCATCGTATAGAGATCAAGCAGCGCCTGCGTTGGATGCTCGTTGTTGCCGTCTCCTGCGTTAACCAGTGGAATCGATACCTTAGTGGCCAGATCAGCAAGCAGCCCGACGGGTTTAAGGCGAATCACTCCGGCGTCAATGCCCATCGATTCCAGCGTACGAACGGTGTCGTAGATCGATTCGCCTTTTTCCACGCTTGAGACAGCAGCGGCAAAGTTCAACACCTGTGCTCCAAGTCGTTTCTCGGCCATTTCAAAAGAAAAGCGAGTTCTTGTGCTATTCTCAAAAAACATGTTTGATACAAAATGGTTCTTCAAAACCGGAATGACTTTCTCTGTTTGACTTTCCCAATAAGCGGCACGATCCAGAATCGAGCCTATTTCATCAGCGCTAAGTTCTCTAAGCCCTAGTAACGAGCGTTCCTTCAAAGTAGATGCGGTCATGGTCATGTCACTGCTCCCCCCGTTGTTGAAAAATTCTGACCAAATCACTGCCATCAACCTCTTCCAGAAGCACTTCAATTTCTTCGGCTTTTGAGGTTGGTACATTTTTACCAATATAATCAGGTCTGATCGGTAGTTCCCGATGCCCTCGATCAGCTAGCACTGCAAGCTGTATGGATTGCGGTCGGCCGCAGTCCATAATGGCATCCATTGCCGCCCGAATCGTTCGGCCTGTATACAAAACGTCGTCGAAAAGTATTACTTTTTTGTCGTGAATCGGGACAGGGAAGGAGATTTTATCGGCTCCCCGTTCTCTTTCAGAACGATCATCGCGATATGAGGTCACATCCAATTCGAACCAAGGAATAGATTTTCCTTCAATGTTCTCCAATCGTTCCGCAAGACGTTTAGCAAGAAACACACCTCGTGTTTTGATTCCTGCCAATACACAGCCTTCAATACCTTTGTTCCTCTCCAGGATTTCATGAGCAATTCTAGTTAGTGCACGGCGGATCGCCGTTTCATCCATAATGACATGACTCTCCAAGCTCATTCCATCTGCCTCCTCAGGACTAATGATTTCCAGATACCGTGATAGGCCATAAAAAAACTCCTTGCCTGATCCAGGCAAGGAGTCTTTAGTCACAGTTTAAAACCATGACTGTCATGTGAGCCCAGGAAAATACCACGCAGATATATGCGTAATGTTCCCCAAAACCACATTCACGTTACCTTGCCAGCCTCACGGGACTGAATTAAAGGTTCTATTGATCTACGTGAATTATGACAGAATGAGGTCAAACTGTCAAGACAACGCTACTGGAATAAAATAGCTAGCCTATAAAGGTCTTATATCTACATCGTCCATATTGGAATAATGACATTGAATGAAACTTATATGCACTAATAAATATACATTATTATTAATATTTATTCAAT
>RCUF01000394.1_pt1 | contig 14604 bp, 17 predicted proteins | sample 2166311 | NCBI WGS metagenome assembly RCUF01 (sample SAMN09932608, study PRJNA488358) | compost metagenome | feature: garden; material: soil; isolation source: compost soil in 4-hydroxybenzonitrile-enriched culture | place: Germany: Experimental Botanical Garden Goettingen | collected 2016-01-27
ATCTTAACTGATTCTGGCTTAACCTCCTCTACTACTCCCCCATAATCCTCAAATGTCACACGCAATTCCTCATCAACGGATACAACGTATACATGTGCCTGGACCAAAGCAGCTCCAAACAACTCCATGTCTGTCCTCATTACTTTATATGTGCGTTTCACGACGATCACCTCAAATATTCCATTCGGTGAACAGTATAACAACTCCTTCTATGACAAAAATTTCTTTATGTTCGTGTTAGCCTTTGTTCTTTACAAGATTCAACTGGATGTCATAGCGATCCTCTCCTTCCAACCACAGCAGTTCGTTAAGCAAAAAAGTCATGCCATCCATTGAGCGTAGCTGGTCAATGGTTTCCGAAACAACCTCCATGAGGTCACGCTGAATGCCTTCTGCCAATTGCAGCCCACCACTGTCTCCATCGACGAATAAGCGTGTATGTTCGGGGTGTTCTATTCTGCGTACATGACGCATCCACAAACGTCCGTCCTCAATGTGAAAGAAGTAGCGTCCACCATAAAGCACACCTTCATATATTTCATACATATATGAATGGTCAAAAGGTCCATATACCATTGCCGCCCATTCTAGTATGGTTGATTTAGTCTCCATTTTTATGCACTCCTTCGTAGTGTTATCCGTCCAACTTGGTAAGGGCACCTGATCGTCAAATTGTGGTAGCTTCAATTACCCCCTTTAAAGCAAAAACACTAAATTCCCTTCTTACCTAATGGGTTATGTAGCAGCGATTCACTATCATTACAAAACATATTTATATCGAAAATACATTGTTATAAGCAAAAATGGGATTTAAATTGCTAATAGCTGTGTTCATCACATCAAGAATATATACTGCCTCATGTTCACTCACGTAGAATTGCAGATTTACTTGCTGTACAATAGGAAAGAATCACTCTGATTAGATGCGTATTTTCGACACTACCTTATCATCAACGATGACAATAACGAGATTGCTACCATCGTATAAATCAATGTTACATTTTAACGTTATTTCGTTATTCCGTTATTCCGTTATTTATAATATAACCATATAACGTTATTGTCAACATCTTTTAGTTTCACTTAAAATCAACACAAGCATAACTAAGCAAGAATCAAGGGGAAGGAACGGTCGGTTATATGTCAAAAAAAGCTATAATCGTGGTCAAGCTTGGAAAGATTCTGGAGTCAAAAGGAATGACACAAGGGACTTTATCTCAGTTAACAGGGCTACGCCCAAGTACCATTAGTGAAATTGTCCGTGGCTCCCGTAGTGTTTTGAATAAAGACCATCTGGCAAAGATTATTGAGGTACTTGAAATTACAAATATCGGGGACATTATTGAAATTGATTACATATCAAATGCCAAGGATGCCAAGGAAAGTACTGAATAACCCAAAAAGGACCGCAGATGCTGAGGGTCCTTTTTACGTTGGGACAAAAGTTCTATTATTATAGAACGATATATTATCGAAAAGGACATTTTGTCGATAGTAAAATAAACTTTAAGCTGAATCCATCGTTTACTAAAACAATAGAAATAAATCCCAAACGCGTGTTCTTGGCTTAGCAAATAGTGATACAAAAACAATTAAATTAGATACTCCCACAACTAAACTGGACGCGAATTGCTCGTATAATATTATTGTAGGAACCTTCGTTATTGAAGATCATTAAATATAAGTTGTTGTGAACAAATATGTATTACAAGCTCGTGGAGGCAATTATTACAAAGCCGAATCTCCAAAAGATTAGACTTTTGAAGGCTGGGATGGACATCATGGATCATTCTTGATACACAAAGAAACCAAAGTAATTGGGACCAACCTGTAAAAAAAGAATTTACATTTAGTAACACAAAAGAATATATAAAGTATCGTCTAAATGTATCAATGAATAATGGGCAAAATATTCTGACTCTTGGAGCTTTTGAAATGTATAATACTAACCTAGTTGCTCCACCTACAAAGCCTGATCCGTCAGATACAGATAATGGAGCCTCCCAACCAACTGGTGACCGCGCCATTCTGACTGTAACGATGGACAATGGATTTGATAAAGAATTCGATCTGAGTAAAAAAGAACTCAATGCCTTCATCGCTTGGTATGACGCTAAAGATGCTGGTAGAGGTGCTTCTTTCTTTGCCATTGACAAGCATAATAACAACAAAGGTCCATTCAGCAATCGCAAAGACTACGTAATCTTCAACAAAATTCTCACATTTGAAGTAAGCGAATATTCAACTAAATAAACATATGAAGGGCTTCATGTCGGCTAACATGCCGATGAAGTCCTTCTTTACATTTACTGTAATCTCGAGATCACGCCCAAACTGCTATACTGGACGATACATTTTTTCTAGACTAAAGGTTTGCAAATCGTTAGTTTCAATAAAAAAAGCACGGCTTCCAAAAAGTCTGGAAGCTGTGCTTTGCTTATGTATTCAACATTAATATTCGATAATAAAGATAACAAGATAAAATGAGCAACTACCTCAACCGATGAGGACACTCACAGGAGAATTCGTCATGTTAAAAAAAGCTCTATTCATTGCTCTACTTTCTGTAGCTCTTACAGCTTGTGGAAGCAATTTTAAAGAAACAACGACAAGGTCTGGGTCTTCAAGTACATCCTTTGCTACTGAACAAACAACAAGCAATGAAAATACTGCTCAGCAAGCTTCTACAGATAATCAGGTCACAGATAAGCAATATTTATTTGCCGAATTCATGAAGGATGGAACACCCGTGTTAACAGAAGATCAAGCTTCTATGGAACAAACCTCTTATGACTTCATTGTTAAAAACAGTGACTTATTTCCTTCCACAGATAAAAGCAAAGTCATTAATCTAGTAGATAAATCCGTAACAACAAAACACTTAAATAAAAATGTGAACTTATACTTAAACAAATTTGTAAAAATAAGCGGGGATGTAATAGATATAGAAGAAGATAACATTCCTATAGGGACAACGGCGATCGTTTATATTAGTGATGAAAATGATAATACAGTAATGGCAGTTTATCCGGGAGTAAGTGGAGAAATTTTTGAAGGAGACGTTGCTACAGTTATTGGAGTTCCTATCGCTAATTTTTCATATGAAAATGTTTCAGGTGGCTATACGAATACTACATTGTTAGCAGCTTCTTTTCTCACGAAGGAAAATCAATAAATTTTAATGTGCTTGGCAGCGTCTATAGCGCTCACTTAAAATTTTCAGGAAACTGGTAGTGTCAAACCAAAAGGTTGCCGATATTTTGAACGCGAAAGAGAAACTTGCTCAAAAGTGGTGTCTTAATCTTTATTTTCCGTCTAAAGACATAGTTCGAATAAAAACAATCCCCTCCGGCCAAGTATGGTTAGCGGGGATTGTTAAGTTGTTTTTGAGTTGTATTTACGATTATCTTTTATTGTGGTTTTCAGGCTCGCGACGTTTTAAACCTGCCAATCCAACTAACCCCAACAAACCAAGCCATCCCCAATTATCATTATCATTATCGTCATCATTATTATTAGTAGTTAGCATTTGTGTTCTACCATTGTCGTTTGTGCCCATATTGTTTTGACTGTTTTCAGCAAATGCTACTGCGGCTCCAAAGCTTGAAATCATTAATGCAACAACAACCATTATCTTCATTTTTTTCAACATACCTAAACCACTCCTTTAGATTTGTGTTTGCAATCAATTTTTTAATGTATTTAGCATGCCCAGTAGAACTTATTTCGTATACACACATTAATTCTTCACTACTGGGAATCATAAATTTGTATATCATTAAAATTAAAAAAGGAGTGGTTTTTATAATGGGTATCCTAAGCGGGAATCCAAAAGACGAGCCCATGCATTACGGAGAAATTTATAGTGTGTGGCAGTTGTCAGCGTTAGCGAAAGGCAGCGTTTCATTTTACCAAGCATGTTTAAACCACGCAGGAGACAAAGAGCTCAAAAAAGTACTGGATGATCTTATTGATCAAGCTAAACTAGAAATCCAAGAATGCGACGCAATGCTTACTGATAATGGGATTGCCCCAGCTCCTATTTTGCCTGAAAGACCCCCTGTAAAACTTGAGGATATCCCGGTTGGTGCAAGGTTTACTGATCCCGAAATCGCAGCTAAAATCGCATTAGATACCTCTGTAGGATTGACATCTTGCAGCCAAGCTATGGGTCAATCCATTAGAGAAGACATCGGGGCTTTATTTGCGAAATATCATCTAACTAAGACTGCTTTGGGAGTCCGTATTCTAAAAATGAACAAAGAAAAGGGTTGGCTAATACCTCCCCCTCTTCAATTAAAAAGACCTGAACCAGTTAAAGCCTAAAATTCCAGCATAATTCTTCAACACACTGTTTCTTAGATCGTTCAACAAAAATCCCCGCCGACCAGTTAAGGTTTGCGGGGATTTGCTTTGCTTACGTTTAAGCACCTCCGATGGTAACGTAAGGCTGAATACTATTGTGGTGGTTAAGGGCTTGATCCGGCACAGTAACAATAAACAAAAAGCTAGCCGCGATGATCAGCAGTACCATTTTTTTCAACATTGGTCATCCACACCTTTTCGATAAAATTTAAAAACGCTGCTTTGGTTTCAGGAACCGCATAATCCCGAAAATGTAAAAACAAGCCCAAGCAGTTTATAAAATAAGTCTCATTATTTAGTGTATGATAACCTAGTCCCGTAGTGTAGAATTATCCGCCCCATAAATATAGTTATCTTGTTCTAAAGCAAGCAGCCTAATTTTTATGTCCTCTGTGCGCTCCCCCGTCTTTATCTCCAGATCCTTAATAGCTGGCATCTTACGCGGCCTGCTGAAAGCTAGTAGACTGAACGGCGACGTTAAGCTAACGAGCAGGACAGTTCCAATGGAATACAAGCTTTTAGGAAGTTGGCAGAACAATCGTCAACAACAAAGAAATTTATAAAATTATGCTACTCAAGTCTCAAGACCTATTCACCAAATAATTTTAAAATTGAATAGATTGTTCACAATCAACATTGATATGCGGCGAAGAGGGAATTTAATCGACCAGAAGAGGTTAGTTGTTCTCTCCCTAATATCTTACAAAAGAAAAGCACGTTAAATTACTCAGTCGGAGGAATCACTATTTTGAGAAAGCTATCATTCTTTATTGCCATTATCATGTTAGGTGCAATGTTGTCCGCTTGTTCTGCCATTACATCCACCGTGGATCAAGCGTCTGCAGGTGTTACGTCCGGCGAGAGCAAAGAAATCGAAAAATACAATGCGTATGTGAGGCTGAATAACTTGATGACAGGCAGAATCAATGAGGTTCTGGTTCATTATTTCGAGAAGTTCGGAGTTGATACACAGCCTGTAATCGAGAAGAACTTCAGCTTCATCATGCTCGGCGTTGCTGAAACTGAGCGGGAAGTTATTGATAAAGCGAACGGCTATACCGCAAGCCAACCTGCTTTTGCGAACGCAGACCCCGTAGTGATCAAACTGACACCGGTCATCAATGATCTGTTGTCCGTCCTGGACGAGATGAAAATCTACTATGATACAAAAGGCTACGTGGATGATGATTTCGCAAAAGGAAAACAGCTGCATACCAAGCTGGTAAGTGCCAATCTCGCTTACGAGACTGTCTCCAAACAATACTTCACGGCTATGCAAAAGTTGGGTAACGAGCAGCGTCTGGCTGAACTGCAAAAACTCAAGGATTCAGACCAGCAGATCAGATATAATGCCTTGAAGTTCATGATAGATGCCGAGGCTACGGCCATTGAAATGGATGAGCGGGGTATCACCGCCGACAATGTGCTGCAGCTTGATATGACGAAGTTTAAAGCCAAATACGACATTATGACCGCAGATCTGAGTGCGCTCATGACAATCTCAAAAGACAAGAATCGAGTTCAAAAAGAAGGGATTAACAGCTTCAGTATCAGGAACTATGTTGATTCAGCCACTGAGGCAAAAGCGGCTGCTTCGAAAATCATTGAACGCATCAATAAGAAGGAACCTGTATCTGATTCTGACCTGAACGGCCAGTTCCTGAACACTACGGATGGCACACCTGAGAATTTCAATTATAAGCTAAGCAAGGCAGTCGAACGATATAATGAAATAAATTAAGCGTATCTAACGATAGGGGCTGCGAAAACAAATACGGAGTTCCGGTAACGAAAAAGCTCTGCCAACCATAAGGTTAGCAGGGCTTTTGCTTTAAATTTCTCCAATGGTAACTTGAGGGGGAATGCTATGATGGTGGTTAAAAGCTTGATCCGGCACATTAACCATAAACAAAAAGCTAGCCACAATAAGCAGCAGTACCGATTTTTCCAACATTTTTATCCACACCTTTTCAATAAGATTTAAAAGTGTTAAAAAACATTGGCGATTCAATTACAGGAGAGAACACTAAATAATTGCTCTAATAGGAGGTTTTATTATGATTAAGCGAAAGATGGCATCATTATAAAGCAGAAAAGCGAATCCAAGGGTCTATTCAAGTAAAGAAAGGACAGAGGTGACCGCCCTGTCCTTTCTTTATAGATGAGGATAAACGCGTGATCAGTTTACGGTTCGATTCAAGGTTTACAGATCGACTCTCCAGTTGCCCATCATCTTGGCGACTTCCGGGTCACGGTACGATAAGAAAAGACTTTCCCGCGTATCGAGGGTCGAAATTTGTTCGATATCGTCCGCGCTCAACTCAAAATCAAAAATGTCAAAGTTTTCAACGATCCGCTCTTTTCTCACCGATTTTGGGATTACAACGACTTCACGCTGAACAAGCCAGCGCAATACGACCTGAGCGACGGATTTTTTGTGTTTTTCTGCGATCGAGACCAGCACTTCGTTTCTGAACATGTTGTTAAGTCCCTCAGCGAACGGGGCCCACGACTGATGTTGAACTCTCTGCTCTTTCATAAAAGCTGCGCTCTCTGTCTGCTGGTAGAACGGGTGCGTTTCGATCTGGTTGACGGCGGGCACGATTTCGTTATGAACGATGAGGTCCATAAGGCGGTCGGGTAGGAAGTTGCTGACACCGATCGCCTTAATCTTGCCTTCGCGGTACAGGTCTTCCATCGCACGCCAAGCACCATAGTAATCGCCGAACGGCTGGTGAATAAGGTACAGATCGAGATAGTCGAGTTGCAGCTTCTTCAAGGATTTGGCAAAAGCGAGCTTGGCTCTCTCGTAGCCGGCATCCTGAACCCATAGCTTGGTCGTGATGAACAGCTGCTCACGCGGTACGCCGCTACGCTTGATCGCACGACCGACCGCTTCCTCATTCAGATAACCGGCGGCGGTGTCGATCAGGCGGTAACCAGCCATCAACGCTTCATATACGGCGTTCTCGCATTCTTCAACATCTGGAACTTGGTAGACACCAAAGCCGATAATCGGCATTTTCACACCATTGTTTAATGTCACGGTTTGCATTCTATTTCCTCCCATTGTTCAAATGTAAAGCAAACGGCCGCGGAACTGGGAAATCGGGCACCTCAGTGGGATTCCGCTTACGGTCGACCTGCATTACAATAAACCTATCGCCTTCGTGTTACACGAAGTCAAGCCGTCTTCAAAAAAATTTACTTTTCCAAGGAGGATTCCACATGTATACAGTCAAAGAAGCCGCCCAGATAACGGGACTCACCGAGCACGCTGTACGCTTTTACACGGATAAAGGCCTAGTACCAAGCGTACAGCGCAATCAAAACAACATTCGGATGTTCGACGAAGAATCGATCAACTGGTTACATGGCGTCAAATGTCTCAAGCAATCCGGGATGCCGATTGGAGTCATTAAAATGTACGTCGATTTCTGTCTCGAAGGGGATTCGACCATTCCGCAACGCTACACACTCATGATGGAGCATAAGAAAGCGGCGCTCGTTAAGCTCGAAGAAGCCAAACAGCACGTTGCCCATTTGGAACAAAAAACGGCCCTATATCAGGCCATTCTGGAGCATCGTTCTCCAGATACGACCAATCCTGGCAACTGGGATAAAATTCAGCATATGCATAGTGACGTTTTTTACTCGCCTTCTGTTCGGAAGGCTAGAGATCTACGTGAAACACAACTGCTCGAAGAAAATACTCTTTTTTAAACTCCTGTTGGCTTATAGTTGCAATGGATTGGGTTGCAACCATCTTTTTACAAGAACAGTACATATAAATCGTGGAATAGCAGCATATTACAATTGACCGCTAACTAGAAGGGAACTGTATTTCTATGGTTGACAAGTTAAAAAAATGGCTATTTAAGCAGCCTTCACGATCTAATAGTGGCACGAGCCTTGAGCCAGTTAATGACGAAAAATCGACTGAGCTATCCGAAGAGCTGAGTATCACGCTTAAGGACAACATGACCCTACTGAAGCAGAAAATAGGACATAGCACGGATTTCAACCTTCGTTGTTTGAACGATGAACAGGGCAATCCGGTTCTCGCTGTAGGTTTTCTTCAAGGTTTGATTGATCAACAAATTTTAACGACACTGTTGGAGGAACTCACTGCAGGTATTCGAAATGGAGATGTCTCTAATCGTAATGCTGAAAGTTGGTTGATGAGTCTTATCCCTATTGGGGGTATCACTTGCCTTGAAAATGAGCAATCACTTATCGATGCCGTTCTTTATGGACAGGCAGTTCTCCTCGTCGAAGGCAGATCCAAGGCCTTTGCAGCTTCTATCAGCGGCGGGGCTAAAAGAGCTGTTGAGGAGCCAACATCGCAGACAGTAATTCGCGGTCCTAAAGAAGGGTTTACCGAGGATATTTCCACCAATATCGCACTCCTCCGGAGAAGGATCAAATCAACTGAACTCCACTTTGATTCTCGAATTATTGGATCATACACGCAGACGAAGGTATCGGTAGCTTATGTTCGAGGCATTGCAGATCCAGAGGTGGTTAAGGAAATCTCCAGACGGTTAGATTCCATTAACACTGATAGTATTCTCGAAAGTGGATATATCGAGGAATTTATTCAAGATGGGGTATGGACACCCTTTCCAACCATGGTTAACACCGAGCGGCCGGATACTGTAGCAGGCAGCTTGCTTGAAGGGCAAGTAGCGATATTGGTTGATGGGACCCCATTTGCCCTGATTGCCCCCGTAACCTTTTTTCGGTTCATCTCTTCCAGTGAGGACTACTACCAACGTTATGATCTAGCATCTTTTCTTCGGATCGTTCGGATGGCATCCTTTTTCTTGGCATTGCTATTACCCTCATTCTTTATTGCAACAACTACGTTTCACCAGGAAATGCTACCTACAACAATGCTCATCACTTTAGCTGCACAGAGAGAAAATACACCATTGCCAGCCCTACTTGAGGCAATGATAATGGAGCTCACCTTCGAAGTCATCCGCGAAGCAGGAGTACGAATGCCTCGTGCCGTAGGGCCTGCAATCTCTATCGTTGGGGCTTTGGTTCTTGGACAAGCTGCCGTTCAGGCGGGATTGGTTTCCGCAGCTATGGTCATTGTGGTATCATTCACAGCCATCTGCAACTTTGTGTTACCTGCATTCAGTATGGCTGGGTCTGTTCGTTTGCTCAGATTTGGACTTATGCTAATGGCAGGTTTATTGGGGTTATACGGCGTTTTGTCAGTCTTGGTTCCCATCCTCGTTCGATTAGTATCTGTGAATTCGTTTGGCGTTCCTTATATGATGCCGCTCGCACCTTTCTATAAGAGCAATATGAAAGACCTGTTTGTGCGTGTACCTAGGTGGAAGATGAAGAAGCGGCCTGTAATGATTGGGGATTCCAATCCAGTAAAGCAGGCAACGGAACAGGAATCATTTGCAGAACAGGCGGGGGAACACGGCCGAGATCCCATGGCGTAAGGAGGAATCGATATGTCTCAATTAGGCAGGTTGATTTGGGTCTTGGTCATATTATTCATTTTGCCGGGTTGCTGGAACCGAGTCGAACTGAATGAGCTGTGGGTAACTGCAGCTACAGGAGTAGATATGATGGACGATGGACAGTGGATGGTGTCCTATCAGCTTATTGTTCCCTCCGCCCTTGCAAGTGGTACCGGAGGAGGAACCGGAGGGTCTTCTCAACCAGCATTCCATGTATTCTCTGTAAAGTCCAAAACCTATAGCCAGGCGTTATCGTACAGCAATCTAAAAACATCAAGACGAATTTACGTAGCACATAATCGTGTTGTATTTATCGGCAAAAGAGCGGCTGAGAAGGGAATGGACCGTTTAATCGATTTTTATCTTCGTAATACGGAAGCGAGAGAGATGGTCAATATGATTGTAACGGACGGATTAGCATCCGATCTAATAAAGAAATTGTTGCCGCCTGAAAAACTTCAAGGCGCCGCTATGGCTGAATTAGTCGACAAAGAGAGTAATATGTTATCGATGTTTCCAAAAGTCAGGGTATATGATTTTGTATTAAGCATGAACTCGGATTCCAAATCCATCGGGGTACCTGTCGCCGAGTTGATCGGAGAAAGAGACTACCAGAACGAGCAGGAAGCAGAGAGTCTAGATGTCTTCAAAAAAACCTCGGCCCCGCTCAAACTGGCATTGACTAAATTGGCGATATTCCAAAACGGAAAGCTTAAAGGATTTCTCAACAAGAAAGAGAGTCTGGGAGTATCTTATCTGTCTCAAAAGGTTAGTAATACTGAAGTTTCGTTCCCATGCGACGAACAACCCAGTAGGGAAATGTACTCTTCCCTGCTAGTAAACTCAACTAATGTGAAGATCACACCACAAAAAACGAGCTCTCATTACACTATGCAGGTTGGAGTGAAAATTAACGGGACTTTAAGTGAAACAACATGCACTAAGGATATTTCTAAGATGAAAACCATACATGATATGGAAAAAGAGATTGCAAAAGAAGTGACCAGTACGATAAATGAGGGCTGGGATAAACTCCAGGAACTTGGGGTAGATGCAACTGGTTTCGCTGACCGGATTCACCGGAGGTTCCCAAAAGAGTGGAACACAGTGAAAAAAGACTGGGAACAGGAATTCAAGAGGATAGAACTGGACATTCGAGTGGATGCACGGATTAAGCGTCCTGGACTCCTGCAGAAGCATATCGGAAGTCAAACCTAACCCATTTGTAAAAAGGGGCCTAAACAGTATGAATAAAACCGTCACCAGGGTATCCGGGTTAGTTATCGCTTTCTCCTTGTTTCAGGTTGGCAGTACAACATTATTCCTATTGGGAGCTAAAGCCAAGCAGGATGCATGGCTAGCCATGCTGATCGGTGCACTTGCAGGCTTCGTCCTGCTAATCATGTATTTATACATGCATAAGCTTGACCCACACCGGGATTTGTATGAACTCCTATGCCATTATTGGGGAAAATGGGTTGGTAGTCTGGGTGGTCTTCTGTTCATCAGTTACTTTGCTTATGAAGCTTCCAGGAATGTCAGAGACATGGGTGAGCTCGGCGCATTGACATTGCTGAACAGAACCCCTACCGAAGTTATTACGTTTATAGCATTAATTGTCTGTGCCGATGTGGTATGGTTTGGGCCGAGAGTCTGGTTCCTTCTATGTCATATATTTTTTCTTCTGCTTTTTTTTGGTTACAGCACTTTACTCTTGCTTACTCCTTTTACGGGACTCATTCACTTTGAGTTTTTGTTTCCTGTATTGGAGAACGGTTTAACTCCCGTAGTGAAGGCTGCCATTCCCGAGATCATATCTTTTCCCTTCGGTCAGACGATTCTTTTTCTTGTGCTGTTCAAGCTTGTCACGGATAAACGTAAATTACAGCGGTCGATCGTCATTGTTTACTGGATCACTGCTGTGTTCCTTATTGTAATGAATGAGCTAACAATCCTAGTTCTAGGTCCGAAATGGGCAGCATCAAGCACCTATCCCTTATTTGAGGTTACACAACTTATTCAGCTACCAAAAACATTCGAGAGAGCTGATGTTCTGTTTTCGATGATTCTATTTATTGGAATCGGAGTCAAAACAGCTGGTTTTATGTTTGGTGCCGTTATTGGACTTCAAACAATAACCCCTTTTAGATATAAGCCTGCGTTACTGTTGCTGAGCATTATCATATACGGCCTTACGTTTCTCTCCCCAAGGTTAACCGAATTTTTGTGGTTCGGTCTTAATGTTGCTTTGATTCAAATCTGGCCTATCTTTCAGATTGCTCTACCTGTCCTCCTTTTCCTGACCATGCTAATTCGGAAGAAGAAGAGAAGGGCTTATAGTTAGCAGCTACTGTAGTCATGAGCATGTTGATTTTACGCACCGGTTGAAACTTCTTCTACGGAAGGTCGTGTGGCGAAAAACCTGCTAAAACAGGATTTCAAGGCGCACAAACCTAATCAAAAATGGGTCACAGATATCACGCAATATCGTGTAGGGGGTTGCTGGGTATATCTATCTGCGATTAAAGATAATTCAACAATGAAATTGTAGCCCACCAACTCAGCGAACATAACGACAACGAATTGATTGTATAGACGTTCGCCAAAGCCTTTGCCAAGCAAAAAGACGTGACCGGACTGGTCGTTCACAGCGGCTAGGGCTTCCAGTACAATTCGGTGCGGTGTCGATGATATATTTCTCTATAAATAGATCATAAAAATAGCCTTCTGGTAAACCCATAGCCTCAGTAATGCGATCTATCTGGTTAACAGACATAGACTTATTCCCTGTCACAATAGCACTTACTATTCCCCTATTCATGCCTGCTATATGCCCGAATTGCGTTAGACTCATGCCCTCTTGTTTTAAGTATCTGTCTAATTCTGCTCGTATCGTAGGTGTATGCTTCATGCCATAGCCACCCTTCGCATAAACTTTCCATATTTTTTTAAAAACAAAGAAGATTGTCCAGAATCACAAAAAAGCGCGCCCTCCAAAAAGCTTGGAAGCCGCGCTGTGCTTGAGATGATAGCTATGCTGGTGAAGGGAATTGAACCCCCGGCCTACGCATTACGAGTGCGTTGAAATAAGGCTTCTGTAGCCCGCTCTATTAGAAATAAACTTCCCGCAGGTAGTATAAATATCCGTATTTCGGTAGAAGATTTGGTAGAAGAAAGTAGCCGAGATAACAAGTACGCGACAGATACTTTAATACTCTCTAAAATACCTCTCTCCGTCTATGTAGAGCATAAAAAGCCCTGCCGACCATAAGGATAGCAGAGCTCACTATCTAATCTGATTTCGGGCAAATCGCGGATGAAAATTGATTAATGTGGGATTCATACATTTTCTCACAGAATTAAATCCAACATGATTTAAGGATGATAACCAAAAGGATATAGAGCACCAAAATTGCCGCTGTAGAAGTCCACACATTGCAAACAGCTGGACCTGCACATCCACTCATTGCTTAGCCCTCCTTTATTTATCGTCACCTTAGTATATGTGTAAATACGTTCTGTGACCGGGCCATTCAGGTAAAAAGAAAGACACTCTACCAGTCGGGGTTATTACGTAGTCAGATGTTAAGGAGTTTATCGTCTAATAAAACAAAAATCCCCGCCGACCAGTTAAGGCTTGCGGGGATTTTCGGGACTGATGTTTAAGCTCCTCCAATGGTAACCTGAGGCTGGATACTATGGTGGTTTAAGGCTTGATCCGGCACAGTTATAATAAATAACAAAAAGCTAGCCGCGATAATCAGCAGTACCGTTTTTTTCAACATTAGTCATCCACACCTTTTCAATAAGATTTAAAAAACCAGCTTTGGTTTCAGGAACAGCATGATCCCGAAAATGTAAAAATAGCCCCATACAATTAATGAAATAAGTCTCATTATTTAGTGTATGATAACTTACCGTTGAATACATCAAATGTTTAAAACCATCATTGTAGGAGCCTCGATGTAAATAATAATAAGCTAACTCGTAACCAAACCACGCGATATAGTCCGGTATCACTTGCTGTGTATACATATCATCGGATAGAGGATGTTCAGAAAACGAATTAATCTCTGATTCAAATCGTTTGAGTATTTCGTCTACATCTATGCTATATTGGTTTGCGGCAATTATAACATTGAGTAGTTTTGATATCTTCTCGTTTTCGTTAGTCGCTGATGTGGCTACAATATATTCAACATAATCATGCAGCACATTTATATCTCCTGATAAAAGTTTATATACGTAAGTATTACCTTCTGCCCAACTTTTGAACAAGCTAATCCAGTGCCGGGTATCTTCGTCAGTCTCCATTACCCAATCTAAATTAGCGTAGGTGTATGTATAGTCTAGAGCTTGTTGATAATCGCCTTGAGCTTCACAGACGCTAGCACACAACAGGTCAGCATAGGAAATGTATACAAACAATGGACGGCTTAGCTTATCAGTAGAGTCAGTGTGTTTCGACTGTTCTGTTGATGTTTCAGTGTATATTGGATTTCGGCTTTAGCTCTCATTTTCTTCGCCATTTCGTCAACCTTGTCCCATTTACGCAAAGACCTGTATACGTTCGCTAAATCCTTTAAAGCATCAAGTTGGTCTATTTCATCAAGGCGCTCAACAAAAACTTCAAAAATCGTAGCTGCACTAAGATTACGGCTTTGATCGTCTCCAACTTGAATCGTAAATATACGATATTGACAGACTGCCAATCGTTCTGAATGTTGATATTTCTCCGCTTCAGCTACCCCCT
>RCUF01000395.1_pt1 | contig 14501 bp, 11 predicted proteins | sample 2166311 | NCBI WGS metagenome assembly RCUF01 (sample SAMN09932608, study PRJNA488358) | compost metagenome | feature: garden; material: soil; isolation source: compost soil in 4-hydroxybenzonitrile-enriched culture | place: Germany: Experimental Botanical Garden Goettingen | collected 2016-01-27
GGTGATGGTCGTATCCTTGGAATAGACAATGGTGATCTCACCAGCGATGAATCCTTCAAGGGGAATGAGAGACGAACACACAGAGGAAGGTGTCTCGTTGTTGTACAATCCGGTTATGTGGCTGGTGAGTTGTTGCTTCAAGCGTCAGCAGATGGTGCGTTGCAGGGGGAAATCAGATTGAAAATAGAACAAGAACGCAAATGATAATTCAAGGTTGATTCAGTATAAAGCTCGTCTAGTTTAATTAAAAGGTCTGAATAGGTGATGAGTGCTCATGCTTTACCTGCTCAGGCCTTTTTTTATATGTTTACAACTGACGGTCAATAACGATCTATGACTATAATTCTCTTTTGACAAATAGTTTGGATACGAATAAAATGACTAATTATAATATAACTTATTAAAAGATTAATAAAAAGTGGTGATAAGGAGATAAGTAAATGCCAGTAGAACCATCCATGAATCCTCGGGTAATTCGTAATATTTTGTTTTTATTATTCGCTTTACCAGGTGTAGCTTTTGCTTCCTGGGTGTCTCGAACGCCCATTATACGGGATATTTTGCATGTCTCGACTGCCGAAATGGGAATTATTATTTTTGGATTAGCTGCAGGTTCTTTAGTGGGACTACTCAGTGCAGGCAATATGATTTCTCGTGTAGGTGGACGGGTGGTCATTCTGGGAAGTGCGATTTTGATTGTAAGCGGTTTTGTCATTGTAGGGTTGGGAACGGCATTTTCGCTCACGAGCATCGTGTTTGCTGGTTTGATCATCTTTGGAGGTGGCTATGGGACAGCAGAAGTAGCTCTGAATGTCGAAGGTTCTGCGGTAGAAAATCAATTGCAAAAAACGCTTTTGCCGGCTTTTCACGGTTCATTTAGTATGGGGACACTTGTAGGTGCAGTCATCGGTTCTGGAGCAGCGGCACTACACATACCTGTTGTGGTCCATTTTGGAGCGATGGCTGCCATGATTGCAGTGGTAACTTTCTATTTTTATCGTTTTCTGCCTCACGATACAGGTATAGAGAAAGAAGTTCCTACTCAAAAGGTTGGATCTAATCTCAAGGCGCAGCTTGCTGTATGGAAAGAAAGACGAATTTTATTGATCGGTATCATCGTGTTAGGTATGGCGTTTGCAGAAGGGTCTGCGAATGACTGGCTACCGCTAACGATGGTGGATGGTTATGGCGTGGATTCTTTAACAGGTTCCTATATGTATGGACTATTTGTGGCAGCGATGACCATTGGACGTTTTACCGGAGGATTCATACTGGATAAATACGGCCGTGTCCCTGTATTGAAAGGAAGTGCTGTCCTGGCTGCTATCGGTATCATTCTAGTGATCTGGGGACAGCATTACCTCATAGCCGGATTGGGCGTCGTATTATGGGGGCTTGGAGCCTCACTTGGTTTTCCTGTGGGCTTATCTGCTGCCGGAGATGACCCTCGTGGTGCAGCTATCCGAGTTGGAGCCGTAGCCACGATCGGTTACATTGCCTTTTTAGTAGGTCCCCCAGGATTAGGGTTTTTAGGTGAACATGTTGGACTTCTGCATGCCTTGATTGTAGTGCTTGTTGGCGTTATTGTTGCTGGCTTGATATCCGGTGCTGCCCAACCTATTGAGATGAAAGAAAAGAAATCAAATTAAAATATAAAGGGGATTGTCGCATGACTATGAAAACGGAAAAACAAAAGATGATGGATGGGGAACTGTATGTAGCTGCTGATCCTCAATTAACGCAAGAAAGAGAGTATGCGAGAAGATGTGTACGTCTCTTTAATCAGACGGCAGAGACGGATCGTGAGTACCGTGAAAAGTTACTTAAGGAGCTTTTCGGATCAACTGGTGAAAATATAGGCATGGAACCCAACATACGCTGTGACTACGGATACAATATCCATGTTGGGGAAAATTTCTACGCCAACTTTGACTGTACCATTTTGGATGTTTGCGAAGTGCGTATTGGAGATAATTGTTTCCTGGCTCCAGGAGTTCATATTTACACAGCGACTCATCCCATAGATCCGTTTGAACGAATCGCTGGCCCTGAGTATGGGAAACCTGTAACGATTGGCAACAATGTATGGATTGGCGGTAGAGCAGTTATTAATCCCGGTGTTACGATAGGTAATAATGTCGTCGTGGCATCAGGAGCAGTAGTAACCAAGGATGTTCCAGACAATACGGTTGTAGCTGGAAATCCAGCACGAGTGATTAAATCCATTGAAATCTCCTAAACAGCATACAGGCTAATCATTTAATATTTGTACCGATGATCCTATTAAAAGGGCTCCTTATTTTAATAGGATCATTTAATTTAAAGACTTGTATACTTATGGTCTTCAAGATTGAACTATACAGAGTAATAAATAATCATATTCATCCGAACCAGTGTTTCTCCTAGATTATAGTAAATGTGTGGGCGGTCTGCTTTAAAGCGGATCGAATCTCCAGCTTTAACCGTGTACATTTCTTCGCTGATTTTTACCACCATCTCACCCTCAAATACCGTAATAAACTCTTCAGTACCTTCACGGTGCGGCGCTGAACTCAGTTCTCCGCCTACTTCAATCTCTACGGTGTAAACCTCAAAATTTCTACTTCCTTCATAGGGGAAAAACGGATACAACCGATAGTGATTATTTTCTTCAAGCACTTGTACTTTGCTTTTAGGAACGACTACTGCATCTGCAGGTGGTTCATTAATCAGAGCAGTGAAAGAGATTTTCAAGCCGTTCGCAATTTTCCATACGGTTGTAATCGAGGGATTAGATTCTCCCCGCTCAATCTGACCGAGCATCGTTTTACTGATCCCCGTCAGATCAGCTAATTTATCTAGACTTAATTTTCTTTCATTTCTTAGATATTTCAAATTTTTACTTAAAATCAGATTAATATTCTCCATAATTCTTCGCTCCTATTGTGCTTTATAAAGAACATATTGTACAATCATAAAGTACAAATGTGCGCTTAAACGTACATTTCATTCAATTATAACATACGGGAGTTGATTGTTGCATGCCGTTTATTCCGTTCCTTTCTTATGTACTTGTTACCAGCTTTACGCCAGGTCCCAACAATATTATGTCTTTAGACAGTGCCAGACGGTTGGGTTTGAAAAAAGCATTCCCATTCTTGCTGGGAGTAACAGCAGGCTGTTTCGCTATTATGCTGTTAGCCTGCTATTTTAATCTTGCTTTGTATCATTTTTTGCCACGGGTTAAGATCTGGATGAATGTCCTCGGCAGTCTGTATATGCTCTATCTGGCGGTGAAGATTGCAAAGAGCAAATCCTCTACGGACGATAATGATCACAATGAGGGATATTCCTTCAAATCAGGACTGCTGCTGCAATTTATCAATTTAAAAATCATTTTGTATGGTATTACGGTCATTTCAACGTTTGTAATGCCTTATGATGTATCGTATATAGAGCTTATTACGATTTCATTACTCCTGACCTGTATTGGTTTTGTAGCTGTAGTATGCTGGGCGATTTTTGGCGCTGTGTTTCAACGTTTCTTGAATAAGCATGAGCGTTCCTTCAATATTATAATGTCCTTATTGCTCCTTTATAGTGCACTATCGATATGGATGTAAATGAGCACCTTATTCATCATAGAAAAGAAGGGTTCCTGACTATAGGCAGGAGCCTTTTTTTCGTGTGAATTGAGCTTATTCTACGAGTCATAACATACAATCGAACAGAATGGATGAGTCTCCTGATCATTTAGCTGCAAAACGGGTATTACCTTAATAGATAAAGCTGTTGACAACTTGTATATACATGACTTAATCTTGTATATACAAGATGTTGAAAGCGTTATATTATTTTTACGCTACTTCATTTCGCAAGAAAGGAATGAGCATGAATGGAAGCAATGAACAAGACTTTAATTCCTCAAGATAAAGACTGGTGGCGTAAATCAGTAGTCTATCAGGTTTATCCCAAAAGTTTTAACGATACGACGGGCAAAGGAACCGGTGATATAAGAGGACTGACGCAAAAGCTGGATTATTTAAAAAAACTGGGTGTTGATATTGTCTGGTTGCAGCCTGTATATGTCTCACCACAACGTGATAACGGGTATGATGTAGCCGATTATTGCCAGATTAATCCCGATTATGGAACCATGCAGGATTTTGAAGAATTGAGCGAGGGAATCCGGGCACGTGGGATGTACTTAATGATCGACATCGTGGTTAACCATTCTTCCACAGAACATGCCTGGTTTCAGGAGGCACGGCTTTCTAAGGATAGTGAGTATAGGGACTACTATATCTGGCGTGATCCAGCACCCGATGGTGGACCACCAAACAATTGGGTTTCCAAATTTGGTGGACCTGCTTGGCAATATGACGAGGCAACAGGCCAATATTTCCTGACACTATTTGATAAAACTCAGGCGGATCTAAACTGGGAAAATCCCAAAGTCCGTCAGGAAGTTGTCAATCTGCTGGAATTTTGGGCTGAGAAGGGAGTCAGTGGTTTCCGGCTCGATGTCATTAACTTGATCTCCAAAGATCAACAATTCTCGAATGATGATGGGAGCACGGTTCCTGGCGACGGACGTAAATATTATACGGACGGCCCACATGTGCATGAATACATTCATGAGTTACATGAGAAAGTATTTGCCAAACAGAATAGCGTCACTGTGGGTGAGATGTCCTCTACCTCCCTAGAGCACTGCATCCGTTATTCCAATCCAGAGAGAAAAGAATTGTCCATGACCTTTAATTTTCATCATTTAAAGGTGGATTACCCAAATGGACAGAAGTGGGAACTCATGCCATATGATTTTGAAATGCTGAAAAAGCTATTCTCGGATTGGCAAACGGGCATGCAACAGGGTGGCGGCTGGAGTGCATTGTTTTTTAATAATCATGATCAGCCAAGGGCAATCTCTCGCTTTTTGGATGATGGCCAATACCATGCGGAAAGCGCCAAGCTGCTGGCAACCACGCTACATGGTCTTCAAGGTACACCTTATATATTTCAAGGTGAGGAAATTGGGATGGCCAACCCGCAGTGGGCAGACATTGAAGAGTTTCGGGATGTTGAATCTCTGAATATGTATCGTATCTTACAGGAGCAAGGCAAAAGTGCAGAAGAAGCATTGAATATCATTCGAGAGCGGTCTCGTGATAATTCGAGGACACCGATGCAGTGGGATGGCACTCGCAATGCGGGCTTCACTACAGGCACTCCTTGGATTAAAGTAGATGAACGATATCCACAGATTAATGTTCAGGCTCAGTTAGAGGACCCGAACTCTATCTATCACCATTATCGTAAGCTAATTCATCTGCGTAAGACGGTGCAAGTCATTACCGATGGGAATTATCAACGCTTGGACGAAGCTCATCCTCAGGTCTACGCCTATCAACGCAGCAATGAAGAGGAGACTTTGATCGTCATCTCTAATTTTAGCGGACAGGATGCGCAATTCCGTATACCGGATTCATTTTATTCACGATTAATAAATCAAGCGTTGGATGCGGCTGAGCTCTTAATTGGTAATACCCAGCACGCCCCAGAGCTAAAACAAGTGATCTCTTTAACCCCATATGCTTCATATATGTGGATTGTTCGTAGACTTAGTGAATAGTATGGAGACATCTAGTAGCACCCCGGGCACGTTATTTTGATAACCGGGGTTGCTACTTTAAAATGAGCAAACGTTAAGGGAGTGGGCTAAATGGCGATTGAAAGATCACAGGTAGAAGACATTATAAAAGCCGTTGGTGGCAAAGACAACATAGAGGCCTCTACGCATTGCGTAACTCGTCTGCGATTTGCCCTTTATGATGATAAGCTGGTTGATAAAGATGCACTTGAACAAAATGATCTGGTCAAAGGCCAATTTTCTTCACAAGGACAATATCAGGTCGTGATTGGCCCAGGTCTGGTGGATAAAGTATATGACGAAATGATCTCCATTACAGGAGGTAGTCGGGCTTCTAAAGACGATGTCAAAAATGCGGCAAGCAAAAAACAAAATCCAATTCAGCGTGCCATCAAGACGCTGGCAGATATTTTTATCCCCATCTTGCCCGCAATCGTGACTGCAGGCTTATTGCTTGGAATAAATAATATTTTGACTGGCAAGGGAATCTTCTTCGAAGGTATGGCTCTGGTTCAGGTCTATCCTCAATGGACCGACTTTGCTGCTATCATTAACACCATTGCCAGCACCGCATTTACATTTCTACCTGCCTTAATTGGATGGTCGGCTGTTGTCCGGTTTGGCGGCAGTCCTTTACTCGGGATCGTACTGGGTTTGATTCTGGTTCATCCGGATCTGCTAAGTGCATACGGTTATGCAGATGCCGTTACCAAAGGAACCGTCCCGGTTTGGAATTTGTTTGGGTGGGAAGTGAACAAGATTGGTTATCAAGGACAGGTTTTACCCGTTTTAGTATCCGCTTACGTGCTCGCGCACATTGAGAAATTCCTAAATAAGAAGATAGCGGATTCATTTAAACTGTTACTTGTAGCACCGATTACATTATTAATAACGGGATTTCTGGCTTTTACAGTGATCGGTCCGGTTACTTTTATGATTGGTAATGCTATTACGTCTGGTCTTGTATACGTTTTCGATTTGGCTCCTGCGTTGGGAGGCCTGATTTATGGAGGCTTGTACTCCTTGCTCGTGATTACGGGAATGCACCATACTTTCCTGGCGGTGGACGTGCAATTAATTGGTACACAGGGTGGAACATTCCTTTGGCCGATGCTGGCGCTGTCTAATATCGCTCAGGGTGCCGGAGCACTGGCAATGATGCTGGTATTGAAGGAACAAAAGGGAAAAGGATTGGCTCTTACCTCTTCAGTGTCTGCATTTCTGGGTGTAACCGAGCCAGCCATATTCGGGGTGAATATCCGATATAAATATCCGTTTGTATTCGCAATGATCGGTTCCGGTATTGCGGGTATACTGCTCACCGTAAATCATGTGATGGCTTCTTCCATTGGTGTGGGCGGGATTCCAGGCTTCTTGTCTATTTTCCCAAACAACTGGGGTGTATTCTTCATCGGGATGGCGATCGTGTTAATTGTGCCATTTGCTTTAACTTTAATGTATGGCAAGTTGTTAACTAAGCGCCGTCAGGCTGCACCAGCCAATGATTCCGTACAGAAAGATTCGGGCGGTCAAAATTCTGCACTGGATGTGCTTGAAGTAAAGACTCCGGTACTGGGACATGTTGTGCCACTGGAGCAGGTTCCTGATCCGGCTTTTGCCGAACGGCAGATGGGGCACGGTATCGCAGTGGAACCGAAGGATGGCAAGATTCTTGCCCCATTCAGGGGAAAAGTTATTCATATCATGATGAAAAGCAAGCATGCCTTGATTTTGGAGCATTCGACAGGTGTACAGATTCTGGTACATGTGGGGATCAATACGGTGTCACTGAAGGGTGAGGGATTCACCATGCATGTGGAGACCAATCAAAACGTGGAGCAAGGGCAACTATTGATGGAATTTGACCGTGATCTGATTCAGAAATCTGGATATCCCATCATTACACCAGTCATTGTCCCGGATGGTCAGAGTATGATTGAATCGGTTGAAGAACTGCCAGGTGAGGCAGACGATTTGCAGTATACCTTAATGAGAATTCATTTGAATTCTTCATCAGGTCATGGGAATTAATTCAGATTCAATTCGCACAGTCTATTATAGTGAACAGGGAAGTGAAAGAATGCTACAATGAACGTGGTGATGAAAATTGACAAAGAATATATTTTTGCAAATTTATCAGGATTATTCGGGACGAATCCAGACAGGCGAATTGGCTCCAGGCACGAAAATGCCATCTGAAAATGAACTGGCCCGAGAGTATAACACTTCTCGTGAAACCGTACGTAAAGCACTTCACTTGCTTGCACAAAATGGGTATATCCATAAAATAAAAGCTAAAGGATCTTTTGTTCTGGATATTGGACGGATGGATTTTCCTATAGGAGGACTGGTCAGTTTCAAGGAAATGTCTGAACGAATTGGGCGTACATCACGAACCATTGTACATGAAAATCAGCTAATTCCAGTTCCAGATGACATAGCCAATCATCTTGAGATTGACAAAGACAAGTATTTGGTCTGGAAAGTTATTCGTGCGCGTGAGATTGAAGGTGAATGCGTCATACTGGATAAAGATTACTTTCGATCAGACATTGTACCTGTGCTTACCGAGGAAATTAGTCGGGGGTCCATCTACGAATATTTGGAGGGAGAGCTCCATCTTCAAATTAGTTATGCCAAAAAAGTCGTTTCCGTAGAAAATGCAGACGAAGAGGATCATAGGCTGATGGACCTTCAGAATTACACTCATGTGGTTGTAGTACGTAACTATGTTTATCTGGAAGACACCACGTTGTTCCAGTATACTGAGTCAAGGCATCGGCTAGACAAATTCCAATTTATCGACTTTGCCAGACGTTCCCACGGTGAAGACAAGAGAGCAGATTTTTTAAAATAACGATCAATAAAATAGTTAAGAAACCCCGTCTTTTAAGACGAGGGTTTCTTTTTTACCTTGGATGCAACTGCTGAGCAGCTTGTATACTGGCATTTGAGGGATTTGAATTTGCGTTTTATCCAAAAGCTGTTTATAGAATATTAAAAGGTTATATACTGTTTAGAATACAATTCCATGATCAATGCAATGGGAACGAGGTGTATGTTATTTATGTATAGAGTGGCGATCTGCGATGATGAGCACAAGCAGAGAGAACTTGTTAAAAATATGCTGATTACATTGTCGATAAAGACCAGTATAGAATTTAAAGTTGAATTATTCGACTCCGGAGAACAGCTGGTATCTCATTATCAAAACCATGAGTCTCCATTCCATATCTTAATATTGGATGTTGAAATGAATGGCATGAACGGAATTCAAACCGCCCAAAAAATAAGGAGTTTAAATCACCTGGATGAACAGATTGTTTTTTTAACGAGCTACCCTGAATATATGGTGGAAAGTTTTGACGTAGTCACATTTCAGTATTTAATAAAACCGATTGCTCCCCATATCTTTGAGGAAAAAATGATAAAGCTGTGTCAATATTTTCAATCTCTCGATAAAAAATTCGTTATCATCAAGTCAGCTTATGAGGAAGTGCTTTTAAAATATGATGATATCATTAGTATTGAAGTGGTCAAAAGCTTAACCATAAAAAACAAACTGCATTTTGTAACCTCTACTCAAACCTATGATAGCAAAGGGATTCTTTCGGACTATGCTTCAGCATTAAAAGAACATAATTTTCTACAAATTCATCGTTCGATTATTATAAACTTAATTCATGTGAAAAAATTTGCTGGCGGTGATGTTTTGATGTCAAATGATGTGAAGTTACCTATTGGGCGTTCTAAAATAAAAGAAGTTAAAGATCTATATACCAAATTTATGATCATGAAGATGCATTAATATGATGGAATATAACTCCCTGCTTCTTAATCTTTGCGTTGTCCTTGTTATGTGCTTCCAAGTGAATTTTTACTTTAACTCGGTTTTTGATAAGTCCAATCGAAAGCCGAACAGATTCGTGTACTTCATTATTTTTGGGTTGCTGAATTCCTTATATTTAAGTGTTTATTTGACTCCTGCGGTATCTTCGATTTTAGCATTACTTGTCATATTTAGTTTAGCGCAATCGTATACAGTGGAAATAAAGACAAAGATCATTTTTTCTATTCTTTATGCTGTATTGATAACCATCGTTAATTTTATATCTCTTTATATTTTATATGCTGTAGGCTCCGTTAAAATTAGCAACTTTAGCCATTTGAGTGGACAAGATCACTTGATATTCTCTAAAGTTATGTTACTCAGCTGCATTATCATGTTTGCTGTCATTCAGATTATACGGCTATTTGCCAAACGCAGAACCTTCCCTTTGCAGCATCGTTACTATATTTTATTTCTAATCGTTCCCATCATAAGTTTATACCAGGTCAATGTTTTATCTGTTTATAGTGAAAAGAATATGTATTATTTTGGTTCTATTATTGGCTTTATTTCCTTAAATGTTTTTATCATATATATTTTTGATAATGTCATTGAAAAATTTCAATTAATGCATGAAAATGCTCAATTACAACATCAGATGGACTACCAAGATGCTAACTACGAAAAAACGGTTCACAGCTTCAAAAATATAAAAAGAATCATTCATGATACACACCAACAGTTTTTGTATATTGAAGAATGTATCAAGAGAAATGAATTGGCAGAGGCAAGTGAACATATTAAGGTTACCTTAAATAAAATCGAAGGAGCATATCAAAGGGTTAATACCGGTAATCTGGTTATAGATGCCCTTGTCACGAATAGTCTTAATATTGGGCAAGCCAATGGCATAAAGATAGATACCCAACTTCACTTATATTCACAGAAAGTAAATATTGAGCGTTATGATTTATGTGTAGTTCTAGGGAATTTGCTGGATAATGCCATAGAAGCATCCAAAAAGGTCAAGATTGCCGATGACAGGTACATTCTTATTAAAATACATTCCAATGAGTCCGCGCTTTTCATTCACATCCTTAATCATGTGGAGAATGAAGTGGCTCATTTGCATAGTCAAAAATCAAACCCAGATGTTCATGGCATTGGCTTAACCAATATATCTAGAATATGTGACAAATATGGTGGGAATATGACCATTGAAACGAAAAATAAAGTATTCAATAATATGGTTTTATTGCCATTTTATAAGGACATTCCTTAGACATCATGTTGTTTAGGGATTGTTTTTTACATTTAAGGGTGTTTTTTTATATAGAATCCTCGTTCATTGTATGATCAGGTCAGTAATAAAGCCTGGTGAAGCTATAAGAGGAGGAAATATGGAATGAAGAAAATAATAGCTGTGTTCGTTTCTGCTATGCTTTTTGTACTGCCGATGACGAATACTTTTGCTCAAGGCACTGCTGAACCCATCAAGGAAAAGGCTCGCAGTCTAGCCTCGGAGCTGGTATCCAAATACGGTGCTAGCGGTGTGCAGTATGCCATTATGGACCAAGGAAACATTGTATTATCGGATAGCGTGGGTGTAAAGAATAAAGCAACCAACGAGCCGATCACCAAAGATACGATGTTCGGTATAGGCTCTACAAGCAAAATGTATGTATCTGCTGCAACGATGATGCTGGTCGATGCCCATAAGGTAGATATTGATCAGCCGCTAACAACATACATTAAGGACTTTAAAATGTCTGATGAAAGATACAAACAAATTACACCCCGTATGCTGTTAAATCATTCGTCAGGTCTTTACGGTGCTCACTATAAAAATAGTATGTTATTTAATGACAATGATACAGAAAATCATGATGAGCTCTTGCTAAGGTTGCAATCAGAAACTTTAAAATCAAACCCTGGCGAATATTCCGTATATACCAATGATGGATTTCAATTGCTTGAAATATTGGTTGAGCGGGTGAGCGGTCTAAGTTACACCGATTTCCTGGCAAAGCATATTAGTACACCTTTAGGTTTGAAATCTACCAAAACACCTCTCGATCAATTTGATAGACAAAAGCTGTCCAAAACTTATTTTCCTGCGATTGAGGGAGCTTTACCGGTTGAAAATGCCAATGTCATCGGGACAGGGGGCTTATACTCCACCGCAGAAGAGGTGGCTATGTTTTCAGAAGTATTAACGGGGAACAGACCCGATATTCTGTCTGCACAATCGGCGAAGTCCATGAAAAGTCATGAATATCGAAATGGAATATGGGTACCTGAAGAGACAAACAGCTTTAATTATGGACTTGGTTGGGATGCGGTTCAGTTGGCACCGTTTAGTGATTACGGAATAACTGCGTTATCCAAGGGTGGGGATACTGTTTTGTATCACTCTACTTTGATCACCATACCAGAGCATCATATTTCTATGGCTGTGCTTTCATCTGGAGGGTCTTCCATCTTAGATAGTATTTTTGCTTCTAACATTTTATTGGAAGTTTTAAAAGATAAGGGCATCATTAAAGACATCATACCGGAGAAAACATTTGAGCCTCCTGTAAAAGTGGAAATGCCATCTGATTTACTTTCTTATTCGGGATTATACGGTTCTGTGGGTACAACCATCAATGTAGAGATTAAAAACGGTGAGTTTGAGTTACCTGCTTTCTTGGATGGATTCGTCCCGGCGCAAAAATATGTGTATACAGGTAATGGACAATTCAAAAGCAGTGATGGCAGTGTAGCCATAAGCTTTGACAAACAAAAAAACGGGAAAACGTATATTAAGGCTAACCTATATTTAAACTTTCCGGGATTAGGTCAAATGGTTATGGTGACTTATGAATATCAAAAGCTAGATGCCAATCCTGTAAATCCCATAGTTAAAAAGGCATGGGAAAACAGAAACGGGAAAAATTATTATGCTTTGGATGAAAAGATATCTTCCATATTTTATCTGGCCCCCTCATTTATAACGAAAAAAATATCCTTTGATCATGATGGATACGCAAGTGGTACTAAAATTGTGGATGAGAATAAAGCAGTAAATGCCGTAGAGATTCCTGTTATGAGTGGAAGAGATGCATTTGATCTGAATTTTTATACCAAGGATGGTTCGGAGTATTTAACCATAGATGGACAATCCTATATCAGTGAAGATGCTGTTAAACCTATCTTGGGAGGAAAGTCAGTGTACACCATACCATCTAATGGCCAAGCCACGTGGTATAAAATAGATAAAAACTCAGCCAATAAAACGATGACCGTTGATTTTCCAACAAGCGGAGGGTTCGCTGTCTATGATGAAAACGGAGCGGTTGTACAATTTTCAACTGCTAGCAATAACAATTCGGTTGTACTGCCCAAAGGTGGCTTGATCGTTTTGGGTGGCAATGCAGGGGATGTATTTAAAATCAATTTGAATTAAGCGTGTAGCCGCTTCTGGAAATTCAGGAACGACCGTTGCAGCGTTGGAAGGTTAAGTAGATAACCGCGAATCTTAAGTCGAATTGGCCTTTATATAAGGCCAATTCGACTTTTTCATTCAGCAGATGAGCCTAAATCCGTAATAGATAATTTTATATCGAAGGTTACGGGTATTTTGCTGAATTTGTAATCCCAATCATCCTTTACCTTTTTCCACACCTGAGGTTTCTCGATATGCAAATGATCACCAAAACCGGCAACATCGACTTTATATTCTGACTGTAATTTGTGCATAACAGACTTAATCCTGCGAGTCACTTGTTCTTCAAATTCTTTTTCTGCCTCTTTCATGTTTCGTGTCTCAGTCGGGTCCGCTTTATCATCCCAGTTTTCGATTAGACGTCCTTTAGATTCAATTTTTACGTGGAATGAGATATCATTGCCCTCGGTCACCTTGGTTGTTATTTTGCTTTTTACCGATTTGATTTCGTAAGTGATGGCTTCATTCCGCTTGTCATACGTTTTGACAGCCCCACCTTTAACATCACCGGTAATCCATCCAATACTCTCCACGTCTTGTTGTCCCAAAGTACCTATCCAGTGACCGGTATCTCCTTTAATAATCCCGGCACCTGAAAATTCTAATTCTCCATCTGATTCAGTGATGTTCTGTAATATATAGCTTTTTTTGGAGTGCATCAACCCATCCAATTCAGACAAATTGACTCCCCTCATTACCTTGCTGGTTCTGAAATGGTTACGCAGCATATACAAAATATGAATGGATGGGACCTCGTCCTCATATTTGGTAACTAAAGTGCTAGCTGCTCGTTCTTTGCTTAAGAAGACCAAACAACTCGGGCGAATATCATTATCACGTAGCACAAAATCCATTAATTGCTGCATCGTCTGTTCTTTCGCCAAATCGGTGGCAACCACCATGACCTTTAGATGGTGACCAATAACCGGGCGATCCAAACGGAGAGAGAGTTGTCGAAAGATTTCAAGCAAAGAATCCCCGGTGGCTGCTATATTGACATAGTTTGGTCCTTGTCCACCACCGCCTTGCTGCTCTGTGCTTCCAGATGATTTTTTGGGGACGATTTGTACGCTGGCGGTAATTTTATTTTTCTTGAAGTAACGACTACCTTTCTTTTCCAGATTCTGCTCTAATGGAGTGAGCTCCCCCTTATCCAGAGCCAGTCCTGTATATATGCTGAGCTCTTCTACTTCTTTGCTGCTCCAGCAGCCGACTTGAGTTATAAGTAGAATGAAAGCAAGCAGCAAGGATAGCATAGGGCGTCTACACATTTTGCTTCATTCCCTTCTTCCTGATTATGAACACGATGGAGAGAAGTACCGGAACCAGAAAAAATATAACGATTCCCATGTATCCGATCGCATCGCCTAGACTAAACACTTCCATCATACGAACAGGAGTCATTGTAGAGATAAAAATAATTGGGATTAAGCCAAAAATCGCATAACGATATTTAAGACCGAACACCTGTGAGACCCCTAAGGAAGCATTGAAGAAGAAACTGCAGAAATTACAAAACATTTGCATCATCCAGATCACTAGCAGAGGAAACT
>RCUF01000396.1_pt1 | contig 14485 bp, 1 predicted proteins | sample 2166311 | NCBI WGS metagenome assembly RCUF01 (sample SAMN09932608, study PRJNA488358) | compost metagenome | feature: garden; material: soil; isolation source: compost soil in 4-hydroxybenzonitrile-enriched culture | place: Germany: Experimental Botanical Garden Goettingen | collected 2016-01-27
TGGGGGCTCCAATGCCCACGTTATTATCGAGGAATATATCCCTAAGGCAGAAAGCAAGCCGGTGTGGACGGTAAGTCCGGAGCAGCCAGCCATCGTAGTTTTGTCCGCACGAAATACGGAGCGGCTGCAGGAGCAAGCCGGGCAGTTACTACAGGCGATCGAGGAGACACAGATACCGGACGAACGCTTAGGGGATCTGGCGTATACCTTGCAAATCGGCCGGGAGCCGATGGAGGCGCGACTGGGATTTCTGGCTAGCTCCATGCACGATTTAAGGGACAAACTAACGGCATATCTGTCGGGCGAAGCCGGGAAAGCGGAACTGTATACGGGTCAAGTCAAGCGCGGCGGGGAAGGCGTGCGCACGTTGACGCTAGATGAGGATATGCACGAAGCGGTGGGGAAATGGATGGAGAAACGCAAGTACGCCAAGTTGCTGGACTGGTGGGCTCGCGGGCTGAATGTGGAATGGAACCAGCTCTACGGAAACGTGCGTCCACGGCGGATGAGCCTGCCGACCTATCCGTTTGCTCGCGAGCGGTATTGGGTGCCGCAACCCGCTGAACCCCGTGTATTGCCCACTGGAGTGAATCCAGCAGGTGCCCCTGCCCGGGCCGTGCTGCATCCGCTGCTGCAGGAGAATACGTCGGATCTGGCGGGACAGCGGTATAGCAGTACCTTTTGGGGAACGGAGCCCTTCTTGCGCGATCATGTGGTGCAGGGAGCAGCGGTGCTGCCGGGGGTAGCCTACTTGGAGATGGCCCGGGCGGCGGTGGAGAGTGCCAGGGGGACGCAAGAGCAGCCTGGAGTGCTACAGCTCAGCCGGATCGTCTGGTCTCGTCCCCTACAGGTGAAAGGGGACGCGGTACAGGTGGATATCGGGCTGGCGGTGGAGGAAGACGGCCGAATCTGCTATGACATTTACCAAGAAACCGGCGTCTCCGGGGAAACGGTGGTGTACAGTCAAGGACAAGCTCGCTGGCTGGAAGCAAGCCCGCTAGCCCGGGTCGACCTGGCAGCTTGTCAGGCCGCCTGCACGCAGGGCGTGATGGAAGGAGCCGCCTGCTACACGCAGTTTGCCAAGCTAGGGCTGCAGTATGGGCCGACGCACCAAGGGTTGGTGCGCTTGCATCTGGGCGAGGGAGAGGTGCTGGCGCACGTGAGACTGCCAGAAGAAGCCCGGGCCTCGCAAGCCCTCTACACCTTGCATCCGGCACTGATGGATGCCGTCTTGCAAGGGTGCCTGGGGCTGCAGCTGGCAGCTGGCGAGGGAGCTCCCGAGCCGGAACTGCCGTTTGCCCTGGAGGCTCTGGAAGTAAGACAGGCTTGCCCCGAGGAGGGGTGGGCATGGATTCGCTACAGTGCAGGCAGCGGACCTGAAGCGCGGGTGCGCAAGCTGGATATAGAGGTTTGCGATCCGCAGGGGCAGGTCTGCGTGCGGCTCAGCGGGTTCAGCACCCGGCCGTTGCACAAAGAAAGAACTGTGGAACACGCGAATAGTGATAGTTTGAACACGTTGAAGCAGCCGGATATGGCTTCTTCAGCCGTAGCAGCAGAGCCGATCATGCTAACTCCAGTTTGGGAAACGTTTCAACCAGAGTTTTACCAAGACAGCCTCCCACCAAGCGGTCGGCTGGTTATTATCGGAGAGGACGCCACGCGCTTACAGTCTTTTCTCAACCATTATCCGGATGCATATAAACTGCAGCTCCACAGTGGACATACCATTGAGGATATAAGTCAGGAGTTAGAAGCGTTGGGCATCATTGATCATCTGGTGTGGATCGGCCCTGCTTATAAAGCAGCTCGGCTAGTGGATGAATCTATTATCTCGGATCAGGAAAAAGGGGTTATGCTCGTATTTAGAATCATTAAAAGCCTTCTGCAAGCTGGCTACGGAAGCCGTCCGTTACATTGGACGCTTATCACTCAACAGGCGCAGCCGGTGCATATGTATGATGCGGTTAACCCAGCTCATGCTAGTTTGCACGGTCTGATGGGATCGGTAGCCAAGGAATACGCTCGCTGGAATATAAAGGTTCTGGATATGGAAACGAAAGAAGAATGGCCACTGGAAGAGATGATGGTTACGTCCTCCCAACCATACGAGGGCGTGTGGATTTGTAGGGAAGGAGATTGGTATCGACGCGAACTGATTCCTGTCAGCATGTCTGTCCCAGAGAATACGAAACTGCGCTTGGGAGGTGTGTATGTGGTGATTGGCGGAGCCGGGGGCATCGGTACAGTGTGGAGTGAGTATATGATCCGCACTTATCAGGCGCAAATTATTTGGATTGGACGGCGTCCACAGAATGAGGAAATCGTTCACCAGATACAGCGGTTGTCGAAGCTAGGTCCGGCACCAACCTATATAACAGTGGATGCAGCAGATGAAGTCGGTCTGGCACAGGCCTGTCGCCAAATCAAGGAGCGCTACGGAAATATTCACGGGGTGGTACATTCGGCCATCGTGCTTTGTGACAAGTCAATTAGCTGTATGGAGGAGGAGCGATTCCGCACAGGATTACGGGCTAAAGTAGATGTCAGTGTTCAGTTGGCGCAGGTTTTTGGAGGAGAAGAACTAGATTTTATGCTTTTTTTCTCATCAATGAATTCTTTTCTTCAGGCGGCAGGCCAGAGCAATTACGTGGCGGGTTGTGTATTTGAGGATGCTTTCGCACACCAGTTGTCCTTGGAAGGAGGTTGCACAGCCAAGGTGGTAAATTGGGGTTACTGGGGAAGCGTCGGGGTTGTAGCATCAGAGGAGTATCAGAAAATAATGTCTACTCAGGGCTGGGGGTCAATTGAACCGCAAGAAGCCATGAAAGTTATTGAAGCATTACTTGCTGGAAATCTGAACCAGATCGCATTTCTTAAAGCACACCAGAAGTTGGCGATTGAAGGGGTAGCTTGGGAAAAATCACTTGTTTTGTTATAAGCAGAAATCTTCAATGAATTCATACATTCCAGCAGATTGAGGGTGTTAATGTGAATTTTCATCAATCCAACATTAAAGAACTGGGAGAAATGCAAGGTTTTCTAATAGGATGGCTGCAGACTTTGCTTAATTCTTATAACCTGCGGGAGAACGAGGACGTTCTCCCGCAGTATAAAAATTGGTTGGAAGCCGGGAAGTTATTTGTGCAAGAATTCAGAGAACAAAATCCAGAGGTAAGCATAGAAACTATGACTTCATCCGAATTACAGGTGGGCTGGGAGGAAGGAAAAAAACGTTGGTCCACAAAAGAAAATATGAAAGCACAAATAGATTTACTGGAAGTTACCTTAAAAAATATTCCCGCCATCTTGACAGGAAAAATCCAAGCAACTGATGTGATGTTCCCAGGTTCTTCATTACATTTTGTGGAAAATGTTTACAAGAATAATCCGACAGCTGATTACTTTAATACCAAAGTTGCTACGGAGGTAATAGAGTATATACAAAAAAAATCAAATCAGCCATTAACAGCGGGTATACGCATATTGGAGATTGGCGCAGGTACAGGAGGAACTAGTTTTTCCGTTCTAAAAAGCATACAGACCAGCGGCTTTGATATTGCTGAATATTGTTATACAGACTTGTCAAAAGCTTTTTTGATGCATGCTGAGAACGAATTTGGACCGCATTATCCTTTTTTAACTTACCGTTTGCTAAATATTGAAACTCCGTTGCAAGATCAGAGCATAGATTTGGCAAGTTACGACGTGGTGATTGCTTCCAACGTCCTGCATGCGACCAAAAGTATACGCCAAACTTTACGCAACGCAAAGACACTACTTTGTAAAAATGGAATACTAATCTTAAATGAAATATCTGATAAGTCGTTGTTCACCCATTTAACTTTTGGTCTTTTACCAGGCTGGTGGCTGTATGAGGATGCAAAACAACGTATTCCAGGATGTCCTGGTCTTTATCCTAAAAGCTGGAAACGGATTTTGGAGATTGAAGGTTATGGTTCAGTCTCTTTTCCCGCACAAAACGATCACGGGGCGGGACAGCAGATTATTACGGCCATAAGCGATGGACGTATTCATATGCTGTCTGGAGCTACATTGCATCAAAACAGTTCTTTCGTAAACAAATCGCTTCCTCACAAGTCTTCGTTTAGAAACAAAGTATCCGTTTACGAAGAAGGAAATCCTATCGCCATTAAAGTCAGGGAATTAATTGTAAGTAAACTATCTGAGTCGTTAAAAGTGAACAAGGAAGTCATTAATTATGATGAGTCATTTTCAGATTATGGAGTAGATTCTATTACAGGTGTACAGTTGGTCCAAGAAATTAATCGTAGTCTTGTATTGACGCTTGAAACAACGGTTCTTTTCGATTATAGCTCCGTTAATCAATTAACAAATTATATTTTGGAACATCACATCCCGCTATTTCATACGGATGAAGATAAGGATGCGGTCATAGCAACAGACGAACAACATGTTCAAAAGGTTATCATTGAAAAGTTGTCTGAATCTCTTAAGGTTAGCCAGAGTGTTATTGATATAAACGAATCATTTTCGGATTACGGGGTTGACTCTATTACGGGCGTACAATTGATACAAAGTATTAATAAAGCGCTGACTATTCAATTAGAAACCACAGATTTATTTGACTACAGCTCGATTTATCAGCTAGCCAGCTATATTGCAGCTCATCATTCGCCGCTCGTACCCCAATTAAATATGAGCAGTCAAGAGCAAACCACCAAGAAGCATAAACTGGTAAAAGGAAATACTTTGGAACGTTCCCATTCAAATGTTAACTCTTACTCCACTAATCGGATTATCTCTAATTCCTCTTCATCTGGATTTACGGTGAAAAGTGACCCATTGGTACAGGAGAACGGGCAGAGTACAAACGGGAGAAAAGTTGCTATTATTGGCATGAGTGGGCGATTTGCCCATTCAGATCAATTGGAAGATTTTTGGGATAATTTGATTAACGAAAGAGATTTGGTTCAAAAAGTTTCCCGTTGGGATTTGTCTAAATATCATCATGAAGACACCAACTATTGTAATTGTGGAAGTTTTATTGATGATATGGACACTTTTGATCCGCTCTTCTTTAATATTTCAGGCTTGGAAGCGACGTATATGGACCCGCAACAGCGTGTTTTCCTGGAAGAGTCATGGAAAGCACTTGAAAATTCCGGGTATGCTGGAGAAGAAATATCGGGGAAAAAATGTGGTATCTATGCTGGGGGCGTGTCTATGGACTATCAGCAATTAATCGGGGACACCCCTCCTGCACAAGCATTCTGGGGTAATTCAGGTGCTCATATACCAGCTCGTATTGCTTACTATCTAAATTTGCAAGGTCCAGCCATTGCTGTAGATACAGCTTGTTCCAGTTCACTGGTTGCCATACATCTAGCATGTCAGAGTTTGTGGGCAGGAGAAATAGAAATGGCGCTGGCAGGTGGCGTATTTCTTCAGTCAACACCTGGATTTTATGTAGCGACGCAAAGGGCTGGTATGCTGTCTACTTCTGGTCGTTGCCACGCTTTTGATCGTCGTGCCGACGGATTTGTACCTGGCGAAGGTGCTGGAGTGATAGTATTGAAACTTCTCGACGACGCATTAAAAGATCGAGATCATATTTACGGGGTTATTTGTGCAACAGGAATAAATCAGGACGGGACGACTAATGGAATTACTGCACCTAGCTCCAAATCGCAGGAACGTCTGTTGCAAGAAGTTTATGAAAATTTCAATATCAACCCAGCCACAATTCAAATGTTGGAAGCACATGGTACCGGAACCAAGTTGGGGGATCCCATTGAGTATAGGGCTCTCACGAGAGCTTTTCGTACATTTACAGATAAGACGAAATTTTGTGCACTTGGAACCGTAAAAACCAATATCGGGCATACTCAGTATGCTGCTGGAATTGCCGGACTGCTTAAAATATTACTTTCTTTAAAACACCACCAAATTCCTGCAACCTTACATTTCGAGTCACCAAATGAAAGTATCAATTTAGAGAATAGCCCTTTTTTCGTCAATAGCCGAACTAGTAATTGGGCAGTAGAACCAGGCATGGTTAGGCGCGCTGCCATCAGTTCATTCGGATTCAGTGGTACTAATGCTCATATGGTTATTGAAGAACTAGACGTTAAAGAAGAACAACCCCGTGCTCCTAAAGAGTTCTTATTTGTGTGGTCAGCTACATCCCGAGATCAGTTGGAGAAATTGGCAGAACGATTTATCTTATTTTGTCAACAGCAACCATTAACTGATTGCGGGAATATGAGTTATACCCTTATGACGGGTAGAAAACACATGAATTATCGGTTAGCTTGTGTTGCCGCAAGTACGGAGGAACTGATTAACTTGCTATCTGCTTGGCTAGCTCATAGAGCAGCGGACAAAGTGTTTTACTCCGTAACAAACGACATGGAACAGCAGCAAGAAACCGGAAGACTAGATTCAAAACAAAACGGCAATGATCTCATCCGGTTCAGTAGGGAAACGTCGGGTAGGGAACGCACAAGCCAATTAATGACGTTAGGTGCAATGTATACACGTGGCTGTGAATTAAATTACAAAGAGCTGTTTTCCGCTGAACCCTATAAAAAATGTCCACTTCCTTGTTATCCTTTTTCTAAAAAGCGTTACTGGGCTGAACAAGTATCGGAATTCCAGAACAATCGTGTTTCTGTCAGTTCGGTACCATCTATTAAGCCGACAATTGGGCAAACAAAGCGCAGCGCATGTATTGCCGTAAAAGAATGGGATCCAGTAGAGATATCCGCTTCACTGGCTTCTAAAGGAAGTGTGATCATTTTGACTACGCCAGACAGCGAATATCTCGCAGAATGTTTGGCTCGCCATTTTAATTCAGCAAAAATTGTTCATGATTATGAGTTGGAACTTGAACATCACTGGAGTACATATCAAGGATTCATTGATTTAACAGGCTGCGGGATACATTCAACTTTTAGTTCCGAATGGATTTCATGGCTACAAAAGCTGATTTCCTCCAAGGCGAAGCCTGATATTATGCTTTTGTTTGTCACTAAAGGCCTGGAGTCCTATCGGAACAACAGAATTCGTATGGCAGGAGCATCAAGAGTTGGATTGTACCGAATGTTGCAAAGTGAGTACAGCCATGTCCGCTCAAGACATATGGATGCTGAATTCGTGACGGATGATGAATCGTTAGCACATCAAATTGCCTGTGAGTTTCAATCCAATAGTGAAGAACCCGAAATTTGTTACCGCAATGGAGTTCGCTATAGAGCAGTGCTTCATATTAAAAATGAAGAGGAAGCAGTAGACGTATCCCGTCTATCTTTTCCTGCAGAACAGGTGCTTTGGATTACAGGGGGTACTCGTGGACTGGGGTTGTTATGCGCTCGGCATTTTGTGAAACAATACGGGGTCAAGCAACTCGTATTGTGTGGTCAAGAAGCACTGCCACCACGAGATGAATGGGATCGTTATGACGGTCAAAGCTCTATCGTGGCTCAGAAAATTCAAAACTTTAGACAACTTGAGAATTTGGGAGTGCGTGTGCAGGTGTTGACTCTTGATCTGGCAGATGAGAAGGAGGTCTGTTCAAGTATACAAAAGGTGAAACGCACGATGGGGTCTGTCGGGGGTGTCATTCATTGCGCTGGTTCAGTAGATATGGAAAATCCCGCCTTTATCCGAAAGCAGACTGAACATATTGAACGCATTCTACATCCCAAAGTGGACGGACTTGCTATGCTACATCGTCATCTGGAGAATGAGCCGCTCCAGTTCTTCATGCTATTTTCCTCAGTGGCTGGCATTGTGCCTTCTTTAGGAGTAGGCCAGAGTGATTATGCAATGGCTAATGCTTATATGGATTATTATGCGGAGTCAGTATCCTCCCATTGTCCGGCTGTGAGCATACAATGGCCAAGCTGGGCGGAAACAGGGCTTGGACAAATAAAAAGTAAGGCATTGGAGCAGGTGGGGATTTTAGGAATGACTGATCTGGAGGGCTTGCGGTTGCTTGATCTTGTACTGCAAATAGTCACCCGTCCTAGCGGAAAAGGCGCAGTGCTTCTTCCAGCAATAGTGAACCCGGAAGTATGGGAACCAAGCACTCTCATTCAGCGCAGGATGCGTACCGTTTCAGCAGATGATTTAAAAGTTGCTCCGGTCTTTTTACCAACAGCCATTAAGGGACAGCAAGTTGATAATGTCGTTCTGGATACGCAGAACTGGTTAAGACACATTTTGTCTGAAGAACTCCAGTTAGAGAAAGCAGAGCTTGATAACAGGCGCAGTTTTCAGGAATATGGTATGGATTCTATTCTGCTGGTACAGCTAGTGAAAGCAATGGATAAAGAACTTGAAGGTATTTCAATGGATCCTACGCTGATACTGGAATATCCCACAATTGAAGCGTTGACTGAATATTTAGTGGACCGATACGGCGAGGAACTACAGCGGAAATTTGGAACTAAGCCAGTTGCTTCATTTATAGAGCCACAAGAGGCGGTCTCCGAGAACAATCAGATGCTTAATAAAATAGCAGTTATAGGGATATCATGCCAATTTCCAGATGCTGACGATGTCGAAGAATTTTGGGGAAATTTAAGGAATGGGAGAGACAGCATTGGAGAGGTCCCTTCAAACCGATGGAACACTGAAAAGTATTATGATCCTGAGTATTCACATAATGGAAAAAGTATTTGTAAAAAAGGAGCTTTTCTAAAAGATATAGAAAACTTTGATGCAGATTATTTCCAAATTTCTGAAGATATGGCCGTTCATATTGATCCGCTCCAAAGAAAAGTATTAGAGTGTGGGGCCCAAGCTTTCGCAGATGCAGGCTATAGTAAAGAGAAATTATGGGGACGGAATGTTGGCGTATTCATGGGTGCTCGGACCAGTAATTATTACAAAAAGTTAGGGCATTGCGAAAAGGACACCATTATTGGAACCGGACAAAATTTTATTGCAGCTCATCTAGCCCATATCTATAACTTTAAAGGTCCTAATATGGTCGTCGATACAGCTTGTTCCAGTGCCTTAACTGCCGTACATCTTGCTATGCAGAGTCTTCAGCTTGGTGAAAGTGAAGTAGCACTGGCTGGAGGGGTAGATATTCTACTGGATCAAACCCCTTTTGTGATAATGAGCACATCTCAAATTTTATCTGCCGACGGGTACTGCAAATCTTTCAGTGCGGATGCGGATGGGATTGGACTTGGAGAAGGTTGTGGTGTTGTTGTTCTTAAACCACTTCATAAAGCAATTGAGGATCAAGATAAAATTTACGCAGTCATGGACGGTTCAGCAATTAATAATGATGGCAACACAATGGGTGTGACAACACCAAATCCTCAAACTCAGCGGGAATTGATTCATAAAGCAATTACCGTCGCTGGTGTTCAACCTGAAACTATCACTTATATAGAAGCACATGGTACAGGAACCTTAATAGGTGATCCCATCGAATTAAAGGCTCTGACAGAGGTGTTTGCTGATTATACCGACCAAAAACAGTTTTGTGGAGTAGGTAGTGTCAAAAGCAATATTGGACATGCCTTAAGTGCTGCAGGTGCGGCCAGCCTGATTAAAGTAATCCTGTCCATGATTCATGAGGAATTGCCACCAACACTTCACTGTCTCAATCCTAATCCAAGGTTTGAGCTTCAGAATTCCCCATTTTTTATAGTCCAAAATTTAAGGGATTGGAAAAGTGAAACGGGCGTTTTGCGGGCAGGAATAAGTGCTTTTGGTTTAGGAGGCAATAATGCGCACTTGATTGTGAGTAATGAAGATGTCCCAAAAGCACTACGAGCTTCTTTGGAATCTCGACTGGCCAAAATATCGTTTAACAAGAAGAGATATTGGCCAGAAAGTGATCATGTTGAAAAGCAATTATCTGGATTTTTTGATGCAATCCAACTCTAAAAAAGTGAGGAATTAAGGATGATTGAGCCATCTGAAAAAACGTATGTTCAGCGCTTGGAACACACTAACCCGATAGTTCAGGATCACCGTGTACATGGAGTATGTACTCTTCCCGGTGTGGTACTGCTAGACATGATTTATCGTTTGAGCATACAGCAATTGAGGTTAGAGATCATAGAATTAAAGCAGATTGTATTTATGCAACCTGTGGTGACTACGGAACAATTTGATCAGAATATTTACGTCACCTTTACTCCGGTTGGGTCGGATTGGAGAGTGTCTGTCTCAAGTCGCAGAATCAGAGGCGAACAATTTATTGATGGCGAAACTTCCACAAATATGCAATGTTCACTTCAAAGTATCGATTATCTTAAGGAACGTTATGATCATGGAATTGATATTAAGCAATTAATGTCCAGTGCAACTGCTAAGTGGGATATGGATGAGGTGTATAGTTTGGCTAGGGGTGTGAAAATCAACCACTATCCCTTTATGAAAACGAATGGAACCGTTTTTCAAAAAGGGAACCAAGAATTGATGCGCTTACAATTAAGCCCGCTAGCAGTCAAGTACATTGATAAATTTCATGCTCATGTAGCTTTTTTAGATGGTTCCACCTTTGCAGGTTCTTCGTTCCGTTTAAAAGGATTACAAACAGGAGTGTTTGAAGATGACACACCTTATATTCCTTTTATGATCAGTCACTTCCGTATATACCGTCCACTACCTCATACTATCTATACCTATACAACTCAGCAAAACGAAGCGATCAAGGAAGTTTCGGGGGCCGTTCCTGATATTTTAACCCGAGATATTACCATTATGGATGAAATGGGGCAGGTGCTGGTTGAATTCAAAGGGTTTTCAATAAAACGCATCCGAGAGCCTCGTTTAATTAAGGATTTAATTGAATTGGAAGAATTATCTCCTGCCGTATCTAATCACTTGGATGTCAATATAAATGAAACACTCTCATTAGAGAAAAACCAAGACATGGAAAATAGCGCTACTCCTGCGCTAAGACCGCACGAAAGCTATGATGCCAAGAAGACTATTCTTTATTATTTGCAGACAGAAATTGCAGCAATGCTGAACACTTCGGCAAACCAGGTAGGAATTTACGATGGTTTTTACCAACTAGGCCTAAATTCCATCCAGCTGCTTGAATTGGTTAAAATTTTAGAACAGAAAATCAGACGCCCATTGTACCCTACCTTATTATTTGAGTATTCTACTCTAGAAACCCTTTCTGAGTATCTAATGGAGAACAGCGGGGATGCATTTTCCTATCAAGAGAGCTCTGAAGAACCAGTTGATCAAACTCCTAAGGTTAAAGCCGGATATCCAACAGCGCAGAGATTATTATTTGAAGAAATCTGGAATAGACAGTGTCGCAGCAGTAGCAGCAGCTCCTCCGCTGAACGACGTCATTTCATTATTTTTTATGATCGCATGCATAATTTACAGGCCTATCTTCAGCAACATACAGAGTTTGAGCAAGTTTTGGATTTAAATGCAGCTACTCCTTACGAAGGAGAGGCATGGGAAGATAAATTCAAGCGTTTGCTTTTGATTATCCAGAATGAGCTTCTCAGGAAGTCTCAAACGAAACTATTAATCCAGTTAGTCAGTGGAAACCAGGAAACCAATAAATATGCAGCTGCATTGCAGGCTTTATTAAAGACAGCATATATTGAAAACCCTAAAATTCAGAGCCAGCATATCATTATTGATGACTTGGCTTCATGTTTGCCAGAGACCATCGTTCCTTTACTTCAATTAGAAGCACAAGCTCATGATCAGGGGACAATCGCCATTGCATATCAAGGAAAACAACTTGAACGTTACGTGCAGGAGTTTATCGAACTAAAGGTGCCTGATGCACCTTATAATTATCGCAAAGATGCTGCTTATGTCATCACAGGTGGACTAGGGGGAATTGGAATACTTCTAGCCCATCATTTGACGGATGTTTGTGAAGGAAGAGTAAAGCTTGCTCTTCTCGGAAGATCACCTTTAACTTTAGAGAATGAAATGAGAATCAATGCCTTAATTGAAAAAGGGGCCGAAGTTATATACTTGCAGACAGATCTGACATCACTTAATGAAACCGAGCATGCTTTTAAGGTCATCAAACAAAAATGGGGTGCACCAGCAGGAATATTTCATTGCGCAGGAGTGATTCACGATCAATTAATTATACAAAAAACACCGTCTGAAGTTGACCGAGTATTGAAACCGAAACTGCAAGGTTCCCATCATCTGGATATAGCAACACAAGACGAGGCATTGGATTTCTTTATGCTGTTTTCTTCCGTTTCTGCAATCACAGGTAATCTTGGACAAGCTGATTATGCCAGTGCTAATGCCTATATTGATATTTTTGCAAAAGAACGCCAGCGCAAGGTAAAGAAAGGGCAGCGCAAAGGCATTACTTTATCTGCCAATTGGCCATTATGGTCTGAAGGCGGTATGCAAATTGGGGATCAAATGGAAGAAATCATGTATGCTTCATCGGGAACACTTCCATTGCCTACTACGGAAGCTCTTCGGATAGTAGATAGTCTGTTGATGGCAGAACAAGCTCGGGCTATTGTATTATATGGAGATTATGAAAAAATACTAAAAAACATGGGTGGTTTAGCATATAATTCACCTGCCGGAGAACTTGCATCTACGACGGGGGATAACGTCATCTCTGCCAATGAGCGGAGCAGTGATACAGACGACATTGCCATCATCGGAGTTTCTGGCAGATATCCGATGGCGAACAACCTTGATGAATTGTACCAGAACCTAAAAGAAGGAAAAGATTGTATTTCTTCAATTCCCGAAAGTCGCTGGGCGAATAACTCCATTTCTTATGATGTAAATGAATTTTATAAATACGGAGGGTTTATAGAAGGAATTGACGAATTTGATCCTTTATTTTTTAACATTACACCTTTTCATGCCGAAATGATGGACCCTCAGGCCAGGCTGTTTTTACAAACAGCTTGGGAAGCCTGCGAAGATGCGGGTTTTGCGTTACAACGCACCCATCATGATTATTCTTCATCCAGCCATCGCAGCGTTGGCGTTTTTGCTGGTGTGATGTGGAATCATTATGAACTGTATGGTTCTGAAATGACACAACGTGGGACACCTATGGGGTTTGGAATCAGTTCTTCTTCTATTCCAAATATGGTGTCTTATAGCATGAATTTCCACGGTCCTTCTATAGCTGTCGACACCATGTGCTCTTCTTCATTAACCGCTATTCATCTGGCTTGTGAGAGTATCAGACGTGATGAATGTCAATATGCCCTTGCAGGTGGCGTTAATTTGGTTACCCACCCTCATAAATATGTATTTTTGCAACAAGCACATTTTTTATCTTCAGATGGAAAATGCCGGAGCTTTGGCGTAGATGGAGATGGGTATGTGCCGGGTGAAGGAGTAGGCGCCTTGCTTCTGACTAAACTTTCAGTAGCTGAAAAGGAAGGATATCCCATTTATGGAGTTATTAAAGGGTCGGCCATTAACCATGTTGGTAAAACATCCGGTTCAACTGTACCTGACCCTATAGCACAATCGGAGGTTATATCTGATGCTATCCGTAAAGCAGGTGTTGATCCTAAAACAATTACTTATGTTGAAGCTCACGGAACCGGAACCTCTCTTGGCGATCCTATTGAAGTTCATGGATTGCAACGTGCCTTCCAACCTTGGACAGATGGGGAGAAATTTTGTGCGCTTGGTTCATTAAAATCAAATATCGGGCATTTAGAGGCGGCAGCAGGTATAGCAGGGGTAACTAAATTGTTGTTGCAATTTAAACACAAAGAAATTTTCCCATCATTGCACGCTGAGAAACTTAATCCATACATTTCTTTAGATAATACCCCTTTTTATGTGGAAACAGGTTTTCAATCATGGGCTAGACAGACAATCGAAATAGCCGGACAAAAAACCACGGTTCCGCTTCGTGCAGGGATAAGTTCTTTTGGCGCAAATGGAAGCAATGCGCACCTAATTGTGGAGGAATATGAGAAGAAAATTGTTTTCGAAAACGAGAGACAAAAAGAAATCACAAGTGTGTTAATTCCGTTATCCGGAAAAAATGAAGATCGGCTTCAAGTCTATGCAAAGAAAATATTGGATTTTTTACAAAATCAGCTTGTCGCACTAGACGATAAAAATATTAAAGAAGCTGATGCAGCCAAAGAACTACTTATGAATATGGCTTTCACTTTACAGACCGGGCGTGAAGCTATGGAACACCGGGTCATATTTGAAGTATCGACTATTGCTGAATTGATGCACCAACTGGATATGTTTTTGAATAAACTTACAGATATTCCGAATTGTTATCAAGGAAATGCTGTGGGACAGCACTTTGATAGACAGATTCTTGATGAGGATAGAAAAATATATGCTAAATGGATACAGGAAAGAAAACTTAGAGAAGTCTCAAAGCGATGGGTAAAGGGAGCCGTGATAGACTGGTCTTTGTTATATGGAAACATGCATCCACGGCGGATGAGTCTGCCGACCTACCCGTTTGCTCGCGAGCGGTATTGGGTGCCGCAACCCGCTGAACCCCGTGTATTGC
>RCUF01000397.1_pt1 | contig 14432 bp, 15 predicted proteins | sample 2166311 | NCBI WGS metagenome assembly RCUF01 (sample SAMN09932608, study PRJNA488358) | compost metagenome | feature: garden; material: soil; isolation source: compost soil in 4-hydroxybenzonitrile-enriched culture | place: Germany: Experimental Botanical Garden Goettingen | collected 2016-01-27
ATTCACCGTCACTTATGACGTTCATTCTACTTTTCCCGGCCATTTCACCACCGTCATGCCCATCGCCACCGCCCAGGCCAACGCGGGGCAAAGGCTAGTTGCTCTATTCAACTTCTAGCACAGACAAAAAATCCCGCTGCATAGAGCAGCGGGATCATAATCATATTTCTTAGAATACTGGTACGAGCGCACCTTTGTAAGTATCTTCGATGAATTTTCTAACATCATCAGAAGTCAGTGCTTTAGCAAGCTTTTGGATCGCTTCGGAGTCTTTATTATCAGGACGAGCTACCAGAATGTTAGTGTATGGTGAATCTTTATCTTCGATGAACAGAGCATCCTTTGTTGGATTAAGATCTGCTTCAATTGCATAGTTTGTATTAATAAGTGACAGATCTACCTCTTCCAATTGACGAGGAAGCATTGCCGCCTCAACTTCAATGAAGGACAGGTTTTTCGGATTTTCAGCGATATCAGCTTTCGTTGCGTCTATTCCTGCATCTTCTTTCAGCTTGATCAAGCCTTGTTTTTCAAGAAGCAGAAGCGCACGGCCACCGTTAGTTGCATCGTTAGGGATCGCTACTCTTGCACCGTCAGGAATTTGATCTACAGCAGTGTACTTTTTGGAGTATGCACCAAATGGTTCAACATGCACGCCTACAACAGAAACCAGATCAAATTTATTCTTTTGGTTTTGATCATCTAGGTAAGGCTGATGTTGGAAATAGTTAGCGTCAAGTTGTTTCTCATACACTTGTACGTTCGGTTGAACATAATCTGTAAATTCTTTAACTTCCAGTTCAACGCCTTCTTCTTTCAATTTAGGAGCGATGAATTTAAGAATGTCAGCGTGAGGTACGGTAGCACCCACGACTAGTTTAACCGGTTCGGATGCAGCCGGAGTTTCCGTTGTTGTATTACCTTCTGCTGCTGGAGTGTTACCTGCTGTATTATTCTTAGCATTGTTGTTGCCGCAAGCCGCTAATACCAAAACTAACGCCAAAGTAAGTAAAGATAGTGTCCATTTTTTCATAACAGTATGCCCTCCTAGAACATGATTTTTTTTGAATAAGGATAAAATATATATTTAGTACTTCCTTATTTCCGCGAAAAATGTATAACGAGACGGTCTCCTAGCATTTGCAGGATCTGTACCAGAACGACCATAAAGATAACCGCGATGATCATTACTTCCTCCTCATATCGGTGGTATCCGTAACGAATGGCCAAGTCACCAAGTCCACCTCCGCCCACCATTCCCGACATGGCTGTGTAGGAAACAAGCGTAACTGCGGTAATCGTCATTCCTGCAATAAGACCAGGCAAAGATTCAGGAATAAGCACCTTACCAATCACCTGTAGGGTCGATGCTCCCATCGACTGTGAAGCTTCGATAACACCCCGGTCCACTTCACGAAGCGCAGTCTCTACGAGACGGGCGAAGAACGGTGCAGCCCCGATCACAAGCGGAGGAATCGTCCCTTCGATCCCTGTGGAAACCCCCATAATTGCACGAGTGACTGGAATAAGAGCGACGATCAGAATAATAAACGGAACCGAGCGAACAATGTTCACGATGAGTGACAGAACCCTGTAAATCAATCCTAATACCAAGGAATTGGAACGTGAAAAGGTGTATAACAGCACTCCTAGCGGTAAACCAATCAGGAATGTGAACACGGTAGCGTAGCCCATCATTTGAAGCGTATCAGTAGTAGCTCTACCCATCTCAGTCCAATCGATTTGGGAAAAATCAAGTCCAAACATTACCCGATCACCTCCACATCAAGATCCCTGGCCTGAAGGAGTGTGATCGTTTTGTCAACAGCACTGTCTTCCCCTTCAAAGGAAACTGTCAATTTCCCATACGGGACGTCCTTAATCGTTGATATCGTGCCTTGCAATATTGCAAAGTTTACTCCAGTCTCACGTACTACCTGGGACAGTACAGATTCATATGTTTTAGCGCCAAGGAACGTAATTTTAACCAACTTAGCCCATTCCGGTCTTGGTACGGAAGCAGCTAATTTAACTCCATCTTCTCCCGCCGAATCGCGGTTAATGAATTCCTTGGTGACGAAATGCTTTGGCTTCAAAAACACTTCACTCACTGGCCCTTCTTCAACAATGCCGCCTTCATGTATAACCGCCACCCGATCGCAAATGCTCTGAATCACATGCATTTCATGAGTAATCAACAAGATGGTCAGCTTAAACTTCTTGTTAATATCGAGGAGCAAATTCAAAATGGAGTCCGTTGTCTGCGGATCAAGCGCAGAAGTAGCCTCGTCACAGAGCAGAACATCCGGATCGCTGGCGAGCGCCCGAGCAATGCCTACCCGCTGCTTCTGCCCGCCCGATAGCTGAGCGGGGAATTTATCGCTATGTTCCTCAAGACCAACTAAAGCCAGAAGTTCATTTACTTTTTCCTTAATAACCGCCTTAGGTGTCCCATTTAGTGTTAAAGGAAAAGCGATGTTGTTATATACTGTAGCCGAAGACAACAGATTAAAATGCTGAAAAATCATTCCGATTTTGCTCCGCTTCTGCTGCAGCTCTCTTTTACCCAATTTTGTAAGCTCCACGCCCCCTACCCAAACTTCTCCTTCAGTAGGGCGTTCAAGCAAGTTAATACAGCGAATCAAGGTGCTTTTGCCAGCACCTGAATGACCGATCACTCCGAAGATTTCTCCCTTATCTACAGACAGATTAAGTTCGGATAATGCTGTAGCGGCTTTCTTTTTGGTACCATAAACTTTGGTTAACCTTTTAAGTTCAATCAAGTCGACAACCTCCTGTTCAAGGGATGGTTAATATGCGAGTCTATATACAGAAAAGAGCCCTTTGCAGAATCAAAGGGCTCTCTTTACGTAAAGACAATGCCTTCTCATCTACCAAAACCCATATACGTCACCGTACGGTTTTGAAGGAATTAGCACCATGACATTCGTGCAGAAGGATACAATCATACTGCTATAAACGAATCGGTTGCTGGGCTTCATCGGGCCTTTCCCTCCGCCTCTCTCGATAAGAAAATATGAAATTATACTTTGAAAGTGTGATTAAGGTTTCAGAAACTATTTTAGAGTATAGATTCTTTCATGTGTTTTGTCAAAGGGAAATAATGCATTTTAACGATAAATTCATAGTATTTTGATCAAAATAATAACAATTGCCACAATTCCAACAAGAATAAGCAAATTAGTGATTTGTCTCCATAATCCCGGAACACCTTCAGAGTGCAATTTTTGCTGATTTGTATCAAAATTAGCCTTGGCACCGTGTGGATCAGCAGAGTGGGAAAAAGGTCTGTGATTATCATCAAACAAATATATCATCCCCTTAGTTAGAAATAAGCTTCTTCCATCTTTGATTGGTATAAATAAATACCACTTCCAACGTTTCACATACCATTTGAAAGCCCTGCTCCAGCTCATGAATATGCTGATCCAGGTCTTCAAGCTCGATTTTGCCATATAAAGTCTGGTGACGCTGCCATAAATCATCCTTCATTTCATGGTTCATATAATGGATCTCCGTATTCCGTCTCCGACGAAGAATCGATAGTGCTTCACGGTAATTTTCTTTGATTGCAACTAAACGACCTCCAAGATCATCATACACTTTGAAATATTGGAACTGGCGAAGGACGGTAAAATACGAAAAATGTGCCTTCACCTTAGTGGTATTCAGATCATACAGTTCGTTGAGCAGCGTGCCAAGCTTGTCCAGTGTAGAGAACACACGAATAAATGCATCTTTATAAAAAAATACATATCTCGCGTAGTCGCCACGTTCTGTGGTGGTCATATCCTGCTCATAATTATGTACTACTTTTTTGCGAAAAAAGTTCGCGGCATACAGGCACTGCTCCAGCTCATCAAGAGAGGAAATCAACCCCCTTGTCCAGACCTCCAGTTTGCGATAATCATGGGAGGGGTCTTGATGAAGCTGAATTTCCTTCTTAAGCAGCCTGGTTGTCTGTACCATTGCATCGATTGTTCTGCCTAGCAGACCCTCGTTTTGTCTTGGCGGCTCACCAAGCAATATTCGCAGCATAACATCTCCTCTTTTCGTAAATATGTATTTGATCATCACAGAAATCGCCTATTGCGGCAACTATTCCTCCAGATAAACTTCGAAAGGTTCTTCATTCCTATCTATAAAACTTCCCGAATCCGTTCATACTCATTCCAAGAGTCTTGAAGCAACAAAAGCCCCCGACAATCCGTGGACTTTTGTGTCACAATTTATATTTGTTAGCATCAGCAGCTGCTATTGGTCTACGGATCTATGTCTTTTGAATGGCTATCTAATGCACTACCCTCAACACGGCGGTCTGATTTCTTGCTTAATTGCCATGTCCTTACACTCATATAACAAAGCACTCCGAACAATGCTGCAAGCACGATAATATGGGCAAGTGACGTGAACAGATATACTTCATAATTGGTTAGCGTAAATACTATCCCCGCACCCGTAAGCACCTGAATAACGACCAAAATAGTCGCTGCAACACCAAGGCTCCGAATTTCTTTGTGTTCAGGATGTTTCCGGTAAGCAAAATGTCCGACGGTCGCAATCACCACAAGCAGCAAAGCCGCAGCAACCCGGTGGATAAAAGCAATGCCAACTCCGCCTGTCATCTCCGGGATAAGTTGATCATTGCATAACGGCCATCCTGTACAGCCTCCGGCTGAATCCGTATGGCTAACATACGCACCAATGTATACCACAATATACGTGTAGGCCGTTGCAAACCAGGTCAAATTACGAAAGCCTTTGGACACACGTGGCTGAACGATAGACGACACAGGCTTTCCTTCTCTCGACTCATCCTCACGAATACCCAATACGAGCATAATCGAGCTGGCGAATGCAATCAGTGAAAAGCCAAAGTGAAGTGCCATTACTGGTGAGGATGTTGGATAAACAACAGCCATAGCCCCCATAAAAGCTTGCACCATTACAAATAACAACGCAAGGAACGAATACGCTTGCAAATCTTTACGATTTTTGCGATACATCCAAAACGCCACAAACGCTGCGAGAGAGAGCAATCCAGCAGCACCACTAACTGCCCTGTGCGAATATTCAATCATGGACGCCAGTGTATGGGCAGGCACGAACTTGCCATGACACAGCGGCCATTCGCTCCCACAACCAAGTCCTGATTCCGTCTTAGTTACGACACTACCGCCCAATGTGGCCAGAAACATTACAAAACAGGAAAGATAGCTAAGCCATTTTAATTGCTTCGTCTTCAAAAATTCTCACCCGCTAATAATATAGTAAAGAATCGTGATCATTGAAAGAATCGTGATCATTGAAAAAATTGGAACCTTATAAATCACATTTCATTATACCTGATAAGACTATAGCAATCATAGAGAAACTAGATAAAAAATTCAAAAATCACATCTTCACCTGAGTATAAAGCAGGGAAAATGTGATTTTTGAGGTTGATATGACTGTTTCGAGCTTACTGTATTAACTATTCTTTTCTCTCTGACGTATCATGGAGAGTATGATAAATATCTAATGCCTTATTTAAGAAGTCTTCGATTTCTTCGCGAGTCTTGCGCAGCTTATTTACAAAACGAACGAGTTCGCGTCCATCTGCATAAGCCACAAAGCTTGGAATTCCTAAAATGTTCTGCTCCTGACTAACATCGCCAACCTTATCTACATCCACTTCAATCAAAGTAAGTCTGTCACTATATTTCTCTTCAACCTCTGGCATAAAAGGATCAATATACTTGCAATCTCCGCACCAGTCCGCCTTGAATACGGCTACGATCAAATTGCTGGATTGAATGCTTACATTAAATTCTCCCGCTGAATTCATCTGCTTCATCATCTTCATTCCTTTCTATGTTTGGTTATTTAGTCAAATCTTCTCCTTAAGTCAACCAAAATGAAGAGTGGAAGTCAAATAATTGGCCATACTTGTAATATCATTCAGCTAAGTTAGAAGCGAGGTGAGTCCTTGGTGGAAAACCCACAAGATCCGCAAAATCCTGAATCGCAATCCGGTATCAAGCAATTCATCCGTCGACTGCCTGCTGCAATCAGCGAGATTGTGAAAGGCAAGGCCGCAGGCATTGCAGATTCCAGCCGACTTCGTGAGGAGAGAATTACTCTGGATTGGAACGAGGCATCTGCCAGAACGGTCATTTCCGAAATTGAGGACATTCTCCGTCGTGGGGTCACTTCAAGATCAGAGGAAGAACCCCTAAACGATGCCGATCGTGCACTTGTTGAAGAAATTTCACTCGCAACCAGCCGGGCTGGGATTAGCAACATTACTCGAACAGAAGCTTATTTGGCCAGCTATCAAGCCTACCCGGAATTGCACTGGGCTTTTCTCGCTCACATGGTGTCACGTAACGCTGGCTGGAATATGACCGACCTAAGAGGAAGCAGAGTATGCGATATATTGGACGAAGAGACCAAGCGCACGATGTATCGTTTTATTGAGCGCAGCAATGCGCTCATTTTTCAGGATGCTTATCCGCAGCTACTCCTGTATATAAAGAGCAGGGAGCTCGGGTCAAGCCGATTTCATCTCCTGTCTTATTTTCACGTTTCCAGATTTATGCGCCCTTTTTGGGAACGATTTTGGATCGACCGGGGAAGCCCCCTTCTAACGGTTGGACTTATAATTAACGAGCAAAATTACATTGAAAAAAGAGTCATTCGCCATCCGTATTATCAGAAATACGTTACGGATAAAGCGCATTTTCATATCAGCAGTATTACAGGGCTGAATCAGATTGTATTTCCGCTCATGGAGGATTGCGAATGTGTGCAGGCTGGCAAGGAGGACGAGGCTGCTAATAGCTTTAGCCCGACATGTGAACAAGAGGATGCTGCATCGGATGATGAGATTAGCGCTGAGGCCATATGCCAAGCAGCATATGGCCTGCTGGCAGAGGGCTGCCGAGGAGACGGCGAAGTGCGCCGCCTTGCGGGGCGCGTCGTCTCCGACTTTGGCAGCCTTACGGCCCGCATCGCGTTAGGTAAAAACCTGTACGCGATGCTCATGGGTCTGCGCGCCGTGCGCAGCGGCGCGCAGCGCTTCGCCGAGAGCGTGCCGCACACCGGCTCGCGCGAGGACTATTGGCCGGAATTCTTCACGGCCAATGTAAAAGAAGCTCTGACCCCCTCGTTGCAGGGGGCAGAGCTTCTTAAAGGCGAGACGCTGCAGCCAGGCGAGCGTCTCTATAGCCCCAAGCTGCTTGACGCTTGGGGCGACACGCCCTACGAGCCAATCACTCGCGAGGATTGGCTCAAGGACTGGGGCGCGCTGGATGGCATCAGCCCGCCCCAGTCGCCTTACCTGTGCGACATCAGTCGCGAGCACAGGCTCGGCATCTTAAAAACCGCGCTCGCCCACGATGCCGTGGGCGACGAGCCGACCTAGCCGTTCGACGAGTTCGTCTGGCTCGAACGTGACCGCTGCAGCCGCATGAGCGGTGACAGCAGCTTGCGAAGCGGCTTCGGATAGCTTGCCAGCTCGTCCTTGCGAACAACACGAAGAATTACCAGCATCACCGGGTACAGCGCAACGACCACCGCGCCTACAATACAGCAGGTAAGGAAAAAAGCAACTCGGCCCGGCATAAATGCTTCCATCTGAATGCCTGCATTATTCAATCCATAGCCTACACCGGACAATACAAGAATCGTTGCAATAAAGCCTGGCCAACGGTTGCCCATGATGGAGAACGGTACTATTTTTTTCATGGTTCTTATGTTCAAAATCGTAATAACCAGGAAACAAAGCCCTGTCGCAGTCACGATTCCGTAAATTCCCCATAAAGGAGCCAAAGCATAACTCCCAATCAGCTTTACCGCAATACCGATCGCAACGTGAACCATTGATCGGGTCGCTTTATTGATCCCTAGCAAAATCGAGTTGCTGGTCATCATCGTAATCTGGAATATCGTCATCAAGGTTAATAACGCAATAATGCTGCTTCCGTCACGCGTACTGAACAAAAGACCATTCACAGAATACGATGCTGTAGCCAGAGCCAAAATAATCGGCATCCCGGTCAGTACAGACACGCGCATCGCTAGCGTTACCTGACTCTTTAAATGATCCTTATCCCCTCTGGCAAACGCAGCCGAAATAATCGGTACCAGCGACTGGCTCAATGCGATAGCCAAAATTGGCGGAATACCTGCAATCATTTGCGCCCGGTTACCTAAAATTCCCAGCACATATGTGGCTTCATCCGATCCGATATATCCTGTCAATAGTGGTTTTAATATCGAGCTATCAATGAAATTAACGGCAGGTATTGCCATGGCTGTAAGCACAATAGGAATAGACAGCTTGAAAATTTCAATGTAGATTTTTTTATAGGGCAGCTTGGCATCGTCAGATAATGTCCCCAGTCGATCCACTTTATCCTTACGACGCACTTTTGCGTTATATACCAGCATGACAATTAGAGCAGCTCCCCCGCCGATTACAGCGCCAAATGTAGCTCCCGCAGCAATCTTTTCTCCGGAAAAACCCCAATGATAGAACAAAAATGCAAGTATAATACCTGTAGTAACACGAACTATTTGCTCAATAACCTGAGATACCCCGCCGGCAATCATAATATTTCTGCCTTGCAGATATCCGCGAATAATCGCAATCAATGGAAAAATCAGCAGCGCCGGTGCTAAAGCCCGGATTGCTACAGCCGATTCTGGAATACGCGTTACCGCTGCATAATATGGAGCCATGGTAAACAACAGAACGAACATAACCACTCCAGCAACTGCGGCAAACATAAGCCCTGCATGATAAATCCTTCTCGCTTCTAAAGGGTTGTTAAGCGCATGCCGCTCGGACACCATTTTACTTAACGTGCTGGGAATTCCTGCAGTTGCTAATGTTAGCAACATAAAATAGGCCCCATTTGCTTGCACATATGCAGCATTACCTACATCCCCCAAAATATGCTCAAGCGGTACACGTTGAAACAATCCAAGCACTCTCGCGATCAACGCAGCACCCGCAAGGATAAGCGTACCTTTTATAAACGACTCCTTATTGGTGGACAACGACAATTCCTTCTTTCTTGTTCCTCACTAGATAATCCAGATGATAAATACGATAATCATGGCTACCTGCAAAATGATTTTTACAACGATGCTGCTGAAAAGTCCCACAACTGAGCCGAAGGCTACCTTTATCGCTTTGGAGAAGGATTCTCCTCTAATTAACTCACCGATAAGCGCACCTGCAAGCGGACCAATAACCAGACCAAATGCCGGAATAACAAAAGGTCCCACAATAATCCCGATTGTGCTGAGCCATACAGACAGCTTGCTTCCACCGAATTTTTTGACTCCCCAAGCTCCTACCAAATAATCTGCGACCATCAAAACGACGACAATCAGGGTTTGGATAATCCAGAAAAACGGGCCGAACTCTTCAAAGGTGAAGAACCAACCATAGACGAAGAAAGCAAAATATATAGCCAGAACACCCGGCAGCACCGGATATATCGCCCCTGCCATACCGACAACAAACAATGCAATGACAATGATCCAGCCAAGCACATCAATCATTGACTCATTCCTCCGACTTCAAAATATAATCACGTATTATAAGTGCAATACCATCATCATTATTCGAAGCTGTCACCACATCTGCGTTTTCCTTTACTGCGATTTGTGCATTGCCCATCGCTACGCCAAGACCTGCCGCCTGAATCGCAGCCAGATCGTTAAGACTGTCACCAACCGCTACCACCTCCGACATGGCTAGTCCAAGCAATTCACAAACCATTTGAACCCCGCTTGCCTTGTTGATTCCTGCAGGGTTAATCTCCAGATTATAAGGGGAAGAATTTGTGATCTCAAGTTCACCCATATCCTGAAGCTCCATCAAAATACGATGGCGAATATCATCATCCTGAGTATAATAACCGAACTTCATCCACTCGCTATTTTCCAGCAATGTCGAATCCCAGTTTTGTTCATTATAGCTGCCTTCCACTGAGGTAGCCCAGAACCAGACGCCGTATTTCCGGGATATATCATACATTTTAGCGATAGTGCTGCTATCGAGCAGATCCCTATGATACAGCTCCTCCGGTGATTTCCATACTTCGCTTCCATTTACCGTCACCATCGGTGTACTGAGTCCAAGCTGTTTACCGAAAGGAACTGCTTCATCGTAGCTTCTCCCCGTAGACAAGCAGACATGAACACCTGCAGCCATCGCTTTACGTATCCACTCTTCCGTTATTGGTGAAATGTCATGATTATCCGTTAACAGCGTTCCGTCCATATCGAGTGCCAACAATTTGTATTTCAACCTTGTTCCCCCATCCAAACTTCTCAATCTATAGTATTTAACAACCTTTACCTACCCTAAATGACATATCGCCATTTTATCATAATCCCTGAGGTCAACAAAGTAGACAGTTTTTACAATCGAAAAAAGCCCCGGCAAATAACTGCCAAGGCTTTTCATTTCTGTGATTTGATCTTGTCAAGACGCTTCAACCGTCTTTAAACGTCCGCGTTTTCTCATGCGCACGATAAGACCGTGCAGTGGGGAAAAGAGAAACGCCAGCAAGAACAACAGACCTGCGACCGATATCATGCTTCCTGCAATAGAGGCGTCCAGCCATTTTGCCACATAGTAGCCTGCCGCCGAACTGATTGCACCAATAAGGATACTGTACAACAACATCACACTCAGCCGATCTGTAAGTAAATAAGCCGTAGATGCAGGTACGATCAGCATACCTACTACTAGAATAGCCCCTACGCTTTCAAAGGAAGCAACTGTCGAAAGTGAAACAAGTCCCATCAACAGATAGTGAAACAAAGCCACCGGGATTCCTAACGCCGCTGCAAGAGCAGGGTCAAAAGCGCACAGCTTGAACTGTTTATAAAATAGTCCTATTGCCGCCAGAATGATCAAAAGTGTACCCCCCAGCATCCAGACTGCAATCGGACCAAGATCATAGCCATTCCAGATTAAGGTGTCCCACTGTACATAAGCGATCTCCCCAAAAAGGACGCAATCGAGATCAAGATCTATATTTGCAGCATTACGGCTAATGAGAATCACACCGATCGCAAACAGTGCTGTAAAGACAATACCAATGGATGCATCCGATTGTAAGCCGCCCTGCTGAAGAGCCTGAATCAAAAATACGGTAATAAGTCCAAAAACGGCTGCACCAATCAACATTAATAAAGAATCTCTTGAGCTGCTGATTAGAAAAGCAATCGCAATTCCAGGGAGTACGGAGTGACTAATCGCATCTCCGACCATCGCCATTTTACGCAAAACGAGAAAACAACCCAGTACACCACAAGATGCAGCAACAAGCGTACCCGTTAAAATAATCCAAAAATCCGTCATTGCTCCGCCCCCCTTTCTACACCTTGAGTGCTTTGGCGAATCACAACCATTTCCATTTTGCCTCGAAGCTCATTACGAGTACGGAGACGGCGTATCCATTTGGCGAGAAGGCCTCGATTAGGCGCAAATGTAACCGAAACAAGAAACAGTAACGTTGCTGCCAGCACAGTAACAGGCCCAGTTGGCAAATTGGATACCGTTCCGCTAATCAGCGTTCCGGTCACTCCCGACAACGCTCCAAAAACTCCTGCCATGATGACCATGATACCTAACGAATCCGTCCAATACCTTGCCGCAACTGCCGGAGTAATAAGCAAGGCCGCAACGAGTACTACACCGACCGCCTGAATCCCTACAACGACTGCAACAACTGTCATTAGGAGCATCAATTGTTCTAAGAGTGCTACCTTCATGCCCATCCCTCTTGCAAACCCGGGATCAAAGCTAATCAACTTAAACTCCTTAAAAAGAAGAGCACACACGATAACCAGTATGAGCGATACAATCCCCATCAGATACACATCTGTCATGACCATCGAAGCAGCCTGCCCGAACATATACTTATCCAGCCCACTCTGATTTCCGTTGCCGCTGTGCTGAATTTTGGTCATCATCACAACGCCAGCTCCGAAGAAGACAGACAACACAATACCCAAAGCAGCATCCTGCTTGATGCGCGAATAACGAGTAATAGCATGAATACCGAATGTAGCCAATGCACCGGATATGATCGCACCAATCATAAACAATCCTACAGATTTAACACCACTCAGCATAAAAGCGATACAAATCCCCGGTAAAGCTGCGTGAGCCAAAGCATCCCCTAACAGACTTTGCTTACGTAAAAATGTAAAGGATCCAATCACTCCGCTTCCAAGCCCCAAGAGCAGAGATCCCATCAGAATCCACTGCATATTGGGGTCCATAAGCCAATTTATCAATGTAGATAGCATATTTGCTACACCGTCCCTACCGTAGCGGCCCCAAAATCCTGAAGCATCGCGATTCGTCCGCCATAGGTCTTTTGTAAGTTATCAGAGGTAAAGGTGTCCTCTGTTGGACCAGCTGCAACCAATTCTCCATTTAACAGTAATACATGATCAAAATATTCTTTTACCGTTGAAAGGTCATGATGGACAACCAGTACAGTTTTACCCTGTTCTTTCAAATCATGCAACAAACTAATAATCGCCTTCTCAGTTGTAGCATCAACCCCTGCAAACGGCTCATCCATAAAGTAGAGCTGTGCATTTTGAGCGAGTGCTCTGGCAAGGAAAACCCGTTGCTGCTGTCCGCCCGACAGCTGGCTAATTTGTCTTCCAGCGTAATCTGCCATACCAACTTTAGTCAGGCATTCCATCGCAATTTCACGCTCTTTGCTCCCCGGGCGTCGGAACCAGCCAAGATGACCATACCGCCCCATCATCACCACATCCAGCGCATTCGTAGGAAAATCCCAATCCACCGATTCGCGTTGCGGCACATACCCTACAATCTTCCGCTGCTCTTGATAAGGGCGTCCGTAAATACTCACATTCCCTTCTACTCTCGGAATTAACCCAAGCACAGCTTTTAAAAGCGTTGATTTGCCCGCTCCATTTGGACCTAATACGCCGATTAATTTCCCGGAAGGAATGCCAAACGATACGGAGCGCAGCACAGGCTTTTTCTGATAAGCAACCGTCAACCGCTCTACCTCTAAAGGATAAGTCTCCATCCTGTTTTCCTCTTTTCTCACTAGGCTTATATAATTTATTTCAGCGCCTCAACAATGGTGTTTACGTTATGCCGCACCATTTTAATGTAAGTATCTGCATCCGAGCCCGGCTCACCCATAGAATCGGAATACAGCTCTCCCCCGATTGTTACTGTATGCCCCATTTGCTTAGCGCCGGCAATGACCGCTTCCATTGATTTTGTAGGAATACTGGATTCCACGAATACCGCTTTAACTTTATTTTCCACAAGATAATCACGCAGCTTGCTGACATCCTTGGAGCCATATTCGGCAGCAGTACTAATACCTTGAAGACCCATTACTTTCACTCCATATGCATCTCCAAAATATCCAAAGGCATCATGTGCGGTAACAAGCACCCGTCCAGCTTCCGGAATTTCAGAGATTCTGGATTTGATCTCTTCGTTGAGCTCGTTCAGCTGAGTGATATACTTCGTCGCATTCTCCTCATATTTCTTAGCATTAGCGGGATCATACGAGGAGAGCGTATCGCGAATCGTTTCCGTTGCGGAGACCCAATGCTTCACATTAAACCAAATATGAGGATCATATTGCGAACCACCCGCATCTGCTCCTGATCTAAGCACTGAGGGATCGATGTTGGAGGATACAGCCACTGTTGGCTTGCGTTTCTCCAGCTTTTCAAAAATCTCCGTCATTTTACCTTCCAAATGCAATCCGCCGTAAAAAATAATCTCAGCGTCATCAAGCTTTTGAATATCTCCTTGAGAAGCCTTATATAAGTGAGGGTCTACTCCCGGACCCATAAGTCCGGTAACTTCCACTTCAGTTCCGCCAACTTCTTGTACGACATTGCTAATCATCCCTATCGTAGACACAATTTGAATCTTGCTGCCATCCTGGACACGCTGCTTGTGACCCGCTTCTCCCTCAACCTTAGAACATGCTGCAACAAGAATTAGCACCAGAACACTTAACGTCATCTTCGCCCTCTGCATAGGACTTTTCTTCACCTTCAATTTCTCCACTTTCCAATCCCTCCATGGCATCTGATTCATATTTATTTGTTGTACAAGTCTACATTTGTTTCATTGAACCCTATTTTATGGTCTTGTTTAAAAAAGTTTCCCTAAGGCAAATTTTAAAGAGGAATACAAAAAAAAGCAAGAGGATTTTTTCCTCTTGCTTCGATTTCTTTTTTCTCACTATATTTATTGACCGTTATTCACCGTAGATGTGTTTCCCGAACCGTTATTTTGTTGTTTAGTTTTCTTAGGAACACCATCCAGCCCATATTCCTGATCATATGCGTCAAAGATCTTACGTGCAACAGGCGCAGCGCTA
>RCUF01000399.1_pt1 | contig 14329 bp, 9 predicted proteins | sample 2166311 | NCBI WGS metagenome assembly RCUF01 (sample SAMN09932608, study PRJNA488358) | compost metagenome | feature: garden; material: soil; isolation source: compost soil in 4-hydroxybenzonitrile-enriched culture | place: Germany: Experimental Botanical Garden Goettingen | collected 2016-01-27
AACCTATGAGAAATAAAAATTAACGTCCGATCCTCTGCAGCCTCAAACATCGATTGATTCAGCTTATACTCAGCTATTGGATCTAGCGCACTTGAAGGCTCATCCAGAATAATCATGTTAGTACTACGATAGAAGGTTCTGGCAATGGCAAGCTTTTGACTTTCTCCACCCGAAAGATTAACTCCTTCCTCATCAAACTCCATGGTCAGCTGCGTATCCAGACCATGCTGCAATGAATTCAATTTCAGAGCAAATTCACTTTTAGTTAGGGCGTCAGTAATCTTGTCATCATCTACATCCTCTTCACCAAGAAGAACATTTTCTTTTATTGTCGAGGCATATACCTTATAATCCTGAAAAACTGCGCCTATTCGTTGCCTGTATTCTTCAACATCATAATCTTTTATATTAATACCGTCTAAATAGATTTCACCCTCTGTTGGATCATACAATCGCATAATCAGTTTTATAAGTGTTGTCTTTCCTGCACCATTGTAGCCTACCAAAGCAAGCTTCGTTAAAGGTTCAATTACAATGCTAATGTTATTGATGATGTTGCCATCTTGATCATTGTATGAAAAAGAAACATTTCTAAGCTCTAATTTCTTTGGTGTTGAAGGAACCTTGAGATTTTTTTCACTTGTAATCTTGGTTTCATAGGACAAGAACATTCTGATTTTCTCTATATACAAGCTATTTTCTCCCAGCATAGGCAGTGCCTCTGATACAGTAACCAATGTATTTTTAAAATCCCTTGATGTATTAAACAAAACTACTACACTACTATAGGACAAAGCTTTAGCTACGATCGCCTGAAACAACAAATAGGATATAAACAGAACATCAATTACAAAATTGTTAGCAAGATATTCCTTTAAAAATCCTAATAACCAGCGTTTCTTCACAAATTGTTGTTCAATAGCATATAGCTCGTCATTGCACTTGTCAAAATCCGCCTGAAGCTTATTTTTTAAAGCTGGATACAGCCGTAGATCCTTAGCATAATCATTTAAATAGAACACCCTGTGCAAATATGCTCTTTTTCTCTCTATGAAAATACGCTGTAATTTCAGCTTGAAATTCAGCTTATTTAATCGATCAGATAAAATAGTTCCAAAAACAAACGGGACTAATACAAATACAATGGAAACCGGATCGTTCATAAAGAAAAATAATCCTCCGAGAATCGTACCCGTTATTCCCTGAACCAACTTGTCGATTGTTTTCAACATCCGATCTACACATTTGTCGGCCTCAGTCACTGTCAGTATAAAGTCATTATAATACTGGGGATTATCGTAGCATTCCAGATCAATACTTTTGGCCTTATTATAGAGCTGTTCTCTAACCTTCATATTAAGCAGCGGGACAGCCTTTGGCATTACTCGTTGTTCAATCGCTCCTGTAATTAAAAGCTTTACACTAACCAAAACAACTGTAAATAATATCATCTTAACCGCATTCTCAAAAGGCTTCCCAAACTCTACTACCTCAAGCACATATTTTATTGTATACACATGCTCTACAAACACAACGGATACTTGAATAAACGCGTTGAAAATCACTAAAAATATGAATATCGGAGCAGAATAAAGACAGATTTTAAACAAAAACCAATTATTATTAATTATTTTTGTCTTCATTATATTTCTCACCATCTTCTTATATTAAACTACCATCTCATCAGTAACATAACTTTCAGCCTGTTTAACGTACATTTGGGCATAAGCTCCACCACGACTCATCAGATCCTCATGTGAACCCGATTCAATAAGCTCACCCTGTTCCAGCATAAAGATCATATCGACATTTCTTACAGATGATAGTCTGTGCGATATTAAGAACATCGTTTTATTCGTGCTGTACTCGATGATACTGTCGTAAAGCTCACATTCGGCAATCGGATCAAGTGCACTAGACGGCTCATCAAATAAACTAACTGGTGCAGCATGAGCAAATACCCTGGCAACTGCAATCTTTTGAAACTGACCGCCTGAAAAGACCGCACCATTTTCATCAAACTCTTTAGTTAATACTGTGTCCATCCCATTGCTCAGCCCGCTTACCTTTACGCTAATTCCAGAGTTCTCAAGAGCCTCTTGTACGATTTCCTCTTCCCGATTTACTACTTTACCCATCAGAACATTGTCTTTAATGCTCATAGAAAAAATTTTACCATCTTGCAAAGCGGCAGCGAATAATTGTCTATACGCACTTAAATTGTATTCTCTAATATCGATTCCATTTACCAATATTTCTCCATCACTAGGGTCATACATTCTAAGAAGCAATTTAATGATTGTTGATTTACCTGCTCCATTGTGGCCTACAAAGGCACTTTTTGTTCCCCCCACCACTTTAAAAGATAAGTTTTGGATCATCCGTTTTTCCTTTCCATATCCAAAACTTACGTTGCGAAATTCAACAGACTCGACTTCATTTTTAGGAATAATCCCTTCATAATCTTCCGGAATCTCTTCTTTATACTTTAGAAAAGAAAACAGATTCTCCATATAAAGGCTGCTGTTAATATTCTGCATAATTGCTGTGGTCACACCGATCAGAATCCAAGTAGTTGTAACTGTTACACTTACCAAAACTGCTAATTCTGATAGAGGCATTGTTTTACTAATCATCGTTCTGTAAGCACCATATATAAATACCCCTTGGAATATGGTAAATGTAAGCATAGTATGCAGCCAGTAAACCACCACAGCCTTTTTGGAATAACCATCTGTTATTCTTACAATACTGCTTATAGCCCTTGTATACTTTTGTTTTAGTAAATTAAATATTTTCGTTAACCGCATTTCTTTAGCATAATCCGACAAATGAACAATTCTATTTATGTACTCAATTTTTCTAACATCCGGAATCATTTCTTCATATCGCTTAAATACCAGCTTGTTAAGGATGGTTCCAAATACAAAGTTACCAATTAGTGGTGAAATCAAAAATAACATAGCAAAAGAATCTATTGTATACATAATTACAAATGCTACTACAGTTGCAATACCACCAAATACTATAGTAAAAAAGTTTTTTACAATAAGATTTACTCTCTTGTCTGCCTCATCAACAGCCATTGTATATTTATTGTAAAATTCATCATTTTCAAAACAACGCAGTTCTACATTCAGTGACTTTTTATAAAGCGTGCCATACAATTTTTTATAAATATATGTATCCGTCAATGGCCTGGTGACATTTACAACATAGTTCTTGTATACGCTGCAGAGGCAAAAAAACACTGCTGTAGCTGCAATAAACAAAATAATCTCATTAAAATCTTTATTTTTTTCAATGGCCAAGAGAATATATCGAATAAAAAAGCTGCTAAAAAATAACCATTCAATATAGTCTACTACTGTTATCGTCCCCTCATGGAGCACTCTGCTCTTGCATATCCCCCAGACAAGCCTCAGTGTAGATAACATATTTTTAATTGAGTTCATTTTTTCACATTCTCCTATATTATGTTTGAATGATATTTTTGAAATCATTTAATGTATACAGTCATTTTTTCCACTATATTCTATTTCATGGATTTAGTAAACGTTTTCTATAGGAAAGGGGAAATTATGTAGACGCAAAAAAACAAGAACCCCCTGAATTATCGGAGGTTCTTTTTGCTGATTCAATTCACCATTCACAATTTATCACGTCGGCACGTCAATTCTCATGCAGATATTGCCTGAACCATGCATTCACCTGCTCGAAGCTGTCCACTCGCAAGGAAGGTTTTCCGCTTTTCAGCAAGGAATGGTTAGAGCCGGGATAACGGATGAGCTTGGTCGTCTTTCCGTATCGCTTCAAGACAGAATATAGCTCCTCGGCTTGGGAAATAGGTGTCCGATAATCATTCTCGCCGTGCAAAATAAGCAAAGGTGTCTCAATTCGATGCGCATGAGCAAGCGGCGATTTAGACCAGAGCATCTCCGCATCATCCTTCAAATTACCACCGATTACATCCTCGGTAAAGGAGATGCCAACATCACTTGTTCCATACAGGGATAGCCAGTTCGAAATACTGCGATGCGTGAAGGCAGCACGAAAACGATCGGTATGAGAGACAAGCCAATTCGTCATAACGCCTCCGTAGCTTCCGCCTCCTACGCCCAATCTCGTTGTATCAACAAAGTCAAATTCGGAGAGCACATAGTCAACAGCCTCAAGCAAGTCCCGTGCATCTCCGCCGCCAAAGTCTCCGCGGCATGCCTTGACAAAATCTTGTCCGTACCCCATGCTTCCGCGCGGATTAACCCATACTACAGCATATCCCTGTGCAGCAAGGGTCTGCAATTCATGACTGAACACCCCGGTATACATCGCATGCGGTCCTCCATGAATCATTAAAACCAGCGGAACCTTCACCTGCTCGCCCTGCGTCAGGTTGAACGGCTTCAGAAGCCAGCCATGGATAGCGATCCCGTCCGAGGCTTGAAATGCAACTCGCTCGGGCGTAAGGATCTGAAGCCCGGCAATGAAATCATCATTATGCCTTGTAAGTCTCAATTCCTCTCCCGTCCGAACATCCACCCGATATAATTCACCCGGCCTTTCCGCTGTCAATGCGGCAACAACGAAATAGCGTCCGTCCGGAGATAGCGTGTATTGATAAATATCCTTCTCTTCTCCTTCGGTTATCCTGTCAAAGCTGCCGGTCTCGTCAATCCGATATACATGCACATTGCCATCCCGAGTGCCCAGTACATATACGCCAAGGTGCGGATTATTGTAATCGTATAGTAGAGATTGGCCGCTCCCTGCTGGCTTCATATCGCCTAACGCCGAATTGCCAAGCTGTACATCCAGCTTCGGAGCTACCAACTCCGGATTTCCCCCCGCAGCAGGCACAGTGTACAGCCTATTATGACTGCTGCTGCCATATACGCGGTCACTGGCAATCAGTGCAAGCCGCTGCCCGTCCGGGGAATAGGCAAATTGGGTAATCAGCAGGCTGGACGACGTTATTTTTACTGGCTCGCCCCCGCTGCGCTTAATGGTGTATATATCAGCAAAGTGAAGTAAATCCGCATCCAGCCCTTGTTCCATCACCTGCTTCGAGATAAAGGAAATGGACTCGCCATCCGGCGACCAGACAGGAGATGCAGCGTCCCAATAGCCCCAGGTCAGTCTGGTGATCCGGCCATTTTTCAGTTCCAGCACAAATAAATGGCTATGCAGCCCGTCCCACCAGCCGGAGCCTTCTGCTTTGGGAGTAGTGCGTTCATACACCCGGCCCCGCAAGTCTTTGGATTCCTGCTTTTCGTCAGCTGCCTCTCCTTCATTCCCCTCGACACGGCTTGTAAATGCAATAAAGCTTCCATCCGGCGACCAGACATAGCTGTCCACTCCCCGAGCCAAATCCGTATGCTTCACGGTTTCCGGATCGGACTTTTCCGAGCTGTCCTCCACCGTGGTCGTATATAGCTGCTTAATTCCTTCAGAGGCACGCAAAAATGCGAGCAGTTCCCCGCCAGGCGACCAAGAAGGTGCAGAATCATGCTCCCCGTCCGTTAAACTTCTGTCGTCACCCCCGTCTAACGAAACTACGCGTATTTGCGTCACATAGTCATTATTCTTCTGATCTATCGTCTGCTTTACATAGGCGACCGCCCCTTGAAATCCTATAGACGGCTGACTGACCCATTGATATTCATACAGATCACGAGGTACTAACGGACGCTTATTAGCCACATTCAACACTCCTGTTCTATCAAAAGCCAAAAAAGCATATTGAATTAATAAGACAAAAGATAGTATATGATTTAAAGCTTGTCAATTTCATTTTTTCTATCGATATCTTTAATTAATTTACACACGATGTCATTGACATTTTATTTCTTGTGTACTAATGTATTGGATAAAAATCTCGCCCCCATATTTTGGGGATATCGGTTTTTCTTTTTTTTAGGATCAAACCCGAGTATACTTACAGGAATTATCTATAAACAGGAGGTGTCGTATGAATGACCACGCACTTAAAAGATTTGAAAGAGCGAATCGGGCAGCAGATCGATGAATCCAAGTCGCTGTACGTTGAAACCAGCCATCAAATTCATGCCCGTCCGGAAATCGGAAACGAAGAGTTCTTCGCCTCGCAGACGCTCAGCGGTATTTTGGAAAACGCAGGCTTTGAGGTAACACGAAATGTAGCGGGACATGAGACTGGATTTGTTGCCCGTAAAGCTTCTTCCAAGCCCGGTCCAAAAATCGGCTATTTGGCTGAATATGACGCCCTTCCCGGACTTGGCCATGCTTGTGGTCATAATCTGATCGGGACGATCAGCACCGCAGCAGCCATTGCTCTTGCCAGCACCCTGGAAGAAACGGGTGGAGAAGTATTCGTTTTCGGCACACCTGCCGAAGAAGGAGGAACCAACGGCAGCGCCAAGGGCAGCTTTGTTAAGCACGGGCTGTTTGAGGGTATCGACGCCGCTCTGATGATTCATCCATCCGGAGACACCGGACTAACATCATCCGGCCTCGCCGTTGACCCGCTGGACTTTCATTTCTATGGCAAAGCTGCTCATGCGGCCGGTGCACCGGAGAAGGGAATCAATGCGCTCGATGCCGTCATCCTGCTGTTCAACGGCATCAGCGCACTGCGACAGCAGCTGCCAAGTCATGTGCGAATTCACGGCATCATCACTCATGGCGGCGATGCTCCGAATATTATCCCTGAATACGCGTCAGCGCGCTTTTACATCCGATCAACAACCTGGGCTGAGACCGAGGAAGTCTCGAACAAGATTCGCCATATTGCTGAGGGTGCTGCTCTTGCAACGGGAAGCACGGTAAATATCGAACGCTTCCAGAACGAGGTAAAGGATATTATCATTAACCGAACGCTCGATGAAATCGTCGGTAAAGAGCTGGAGCAGCTGGGAGAAGTGCTCATTCATGAAGAGAGAGGCGGCATAGGGTCAACAGACGCAGGCAATGTCAGCCACGTTGTCCCGACCACTCACGAATACATTAAAATCGGTTCCTCGGATCTTGTGGCGCATACGCCTGAGTTTCGAGAAGCGGCCGCTTCCGCCAGGGGAGACGAAGCATTGATCATAGCTGCCAAGGCGCTGGCCTTTGCCGGCCTGCAGCTGCTTGAAAATCCGGAGCTTCTCGCCAAGGTGAAAGAAGACTTTAGACACACTCACTAGAAATTTGTATAATCACTTGTCTGCCATTACCGCCAGTTATTATTTGCATCTGCAAGGGCTCTTCGCACCAATTATACCTATTATTTCAATGAAAATAATTGGACTTATCTATTACTTTGTAAAGGATGGTTACATATGAAAACAAATTGGAAACTTGGTTTACTGCTGCTGATTCTGGTTCTGGGGGCCGTGCTAAGCGGATGCGGAAGCAATAAAACCGCAGAAAGCAGCAATACGAAGAGCAATAATTCAACTGCAAGTGAGACAAATGCCAACAAGGAAGCAGAAACAACGCCGCAGGAACCGCAAATATTGAACTGGATCATCGTCAGTGAACTGCCAACGGCCGACTCCGTGAAATCCTACGATACCCTAAGCTCTTCTCAAATTGAGATTTTTGCCGAAGGTCTCTATAAAATTGACGGAAACAACAAAACAGTACCTGTTCTGGCTACCGGTGATCCGGTGATCAGCGAGGATGGTCTCACTTATTCCATCAAACTGCGGGACGGCTTGAAATGGCCAAATGGAGATCCGCTTACCGCCAAAGATTTTGTATTTGCATGGCAACGCTTGTTCAATCCTGCAACTGCCGCCCAAAATGCGAGCACCCATTTCAACATCAAAAATGCCCAAGCGATCAATGAGGGCAAGAAAGCGGCTGAAGAACTAGGCATCGAAGCCGTCAGCGATACCGAGCTGAAGATCACGCTGGAGTATCCGGACACCTATTTCACAGCTTCCCTGTCTTCAGTGAACCTGTATCCGCAGAATGAGGCATTTGTGACTGAAAAAGGCGAAGCCTACGGAACGAACAGTGAGAATACACTGGGGAACGGTCCTTTTATATTAAAAGATTGGGACGGCACAGGCCTGAATTGGAGTTTCACCAAGAATGAACAATATTGGGACAAAGACAATATCAAGCTGGATAAAATCAACATTCAGGTTGTGAAGGAAATCGGAACAGGCATCAATTTATACGAGTCCGGGGCTGTAGACGTAGCTTCATTATCCGGGGAATACATTTCCCAATATACTAACAATCCCGAATACTTGTCGGTATTAACCTTGACCGCCTCCAATCTGGAACTGGGAATCAGTTCTAACAAAGCACTGCAAAATGAAAATTTCCGCAAAGCGATTTCTTTGGTTATCAACAGAGACGAATTGGTGAACAACGTGCTTATTGACGGCTCCAAGCCGTTAACCGGCATTGTGCCTAAAGGAATTGCTGTCAATCCGGATACCGGCACCGACTTCTCTGATGAAGCAGGAGCAATTGTCGTTACGGACGTCGAGGAAGGCAAAAGATTATGGGAATTGGCTAAAAAAGAGCTCGGGACGGATAAAGTCAAGCTGGAGCTGATTACAAGCGATACAGATACAGCTAAAAAAACAAGCCAATATTTGCAAAGTCAGCTGGAAACGAATCTGTCTGGAGTCACTATCGAGCTAAGCAACGTTCCCACTAAAGTCAGATTCGAAAAGATGATGTCCTACAAGTTCGATCTGGCACTGGGGGGATGGACTGGTGATTTCGATCCGGTAAGTTACTTGAATCTGTTCTTCTCTACTTACGAGCATAATCATGCCCGTTACAAGGATGAGACCTATGACGCCCTGATTACGAAGATAAAAACCGAGGATGCAACGGATCCGCAAACCAGATGGAAGGATTTACAAGAGGCGCAAAAATACATTTTGAGCAAAGCCGTTGTTACTCCGTTGTACCAGGGGGCCTCCAATTATCTGGTGAAGTCCAAGGTGAAGGGAATCGTAACCCATAACCTGGGGACTCCTTTGGAAATCACTCGTGCTTATATCGAACAGAATTCTGCCAAGTAAAAAATCTGGAGATGAATGGGCATTGACCAACTATTCTAAATTTATTGCCAAGCGGTTGGCATACATGATTGTTACACTACTGCTGATTAGCCAGATTACCTTCCTGCTGATGAATTTCCTGCCTGGGAGCCCTTACAGCAATGAGGAAAAGCTGACCCCGCAGCAGCTCGAAATTATGAATGAAAAGTACGGGCTAAGCAAACCGTTTGGAGAACGCTACCTCCTTTATATGTCGGGAATTGTACGCGGTGACTTTGGCATATCCCTGCAATTCAGCAACCAGCCGGTAAGCAAGCTGCTGTCAGAACGTATCGGTCCGTCCATGCAACTGGGCATTCAGGCTATGATCTTCGGTACGATTGTCGGAATAGTACTCGGAACGGTGTCCGCATTGCATCAAAACAGTTTTCTCGATGCGCTTGCCTCCTTGTCCGCTATTATTGGGCGTTCGATCCCGAACTTTGTATTTGCGGTTTTGCTCCAGCTCATTTTCGCAATAACTTTGAAGTGGCTGCCCATCGCTCTGTGGAACGATGGGTTCAGCTCCACCATTTTACCCACGCTCGCTTTATCTATCACACCTATGGCCGATGCGGCCCGGTTTATCCGTACCGAAATGATCGAGGTGTTAAACAGCGATTATGTGGAACTGGCCAGAGCAAAGGGACAAAGTGAGAGACGCATCGCTATTGTGCATGGTCTGAGGAATGCGTTGATTCCTCTCCTTACCCTTTTGGGGCCGATGACCGTTGGACTTATGACTGGCTCGCTGGTCGTGGAAAATATCTTCGCGATTCCCGGCATAGGCGAACAATTTGTTAAATCCATTCTGACCAATGATTACTCAACGATTATGGGCGTCACCCTGATCTACTCTGCGATGCTGGTTACCGTCATATTGGTCGTGGACATTTTATACGGTATTATTGATCCGCGGATCAGGGTAGCAGGAGGCAAATCATGAACACGATCAATATTCCGGATTCTTATTTTGAACCACTAGATAAAGAGATTTATAGAGATATGGAAAAGGCCGATTACCCCTCCCTTACCTTGTATCAGGATTCATGGCGTCGTCTTAAGAAAAACAAAGCTGCTGTCATTTCGCTCTGTATTCTGCTGGCGGTCCTATTGACTGCCTTCTTGTCGATCTGGTATACGCCGCGAGATCCCAATTTGCAAAATTTGCCCCATGCCAACTTGCCGCCGCGCATTCCGTGGGTTCATATGAACGGGTTTAACGGTCTGGCTAAAGTATCCGGCGAATGGGTCGACAAATACACACTGGCCAATGTTCCGGCGAACACCCATTACTATTTCGGCACGGATGCGTTTGGCCGGGATTTACTATCCCGTGTTCTCGCCGGAACACGCCTTTCGCTGCTGATTGCGGTAGTGGCCGCTCTCTTCGACGTATTCATTGGCATCACCTATGGCCTCATTTCCGGCTGGAAAGGGGGAATAACGGACAATGTCATGCAGCGCGTGCTTGAGATCATTTCCGGAGTACCTACGCTAGTTATCGTTATTCTGATGCTGCTTGTTTTTAAGCCCGGAATCCCCTCGATCATTATCGCGCTGGCCTTCACTGGCTGGATTTCAATGGCCCGCGTCATTCGCGCCCAGACGATGAAGCTTAAGGAGCAGGAATTCATATTGGCATCAAAGACGCTTGGTGTGCCGTTTATTCGAATTGCTCTAAAGCATATTATCCCGAATCTGAGTGGTATTATCATCATTCAGACGATGTTTAGCATTCCAAGCGCCATATTTTTCGAAGCTTTTCTCAGCTTCATTGGCATCGGAGTCCGTCCACCGGATGCCTCTTTAGGTACACTGCTGAACGAAGGCTACAAAACGTTTCGTTTCCTTCCACATTTGATGTGGATTCCTGCGGCCGTATTGTGTGTCATTATGATTACGTTCAATTTGCTGGCGGATGGGCTGCGTGATGCTTTTGATCCGAAAATGAAAGATTAGGAGGGGTGAAGGGCATGAGTGACAACCTATTAGAAATCAACAACCTCAACATCTCATTCACTACCTTTGCCGGAACGGTACAAGCAGTTCGGGGCGTATCCCTGGATTTAAAAAAAGGAGAAACCCTGGCATTGGTCGGCGAATCCGGCTCCGGAAAATCCGTGATTTGTCGGAGTATCATGGGTCTGTTAGCTAAAAATGCCCAAATTGACAGCGGTGAAATCTTGTTTCAAGGCGATAATTTGCTAGCTAAAAGCAATAAAGATATGCGGCATGTCCGCGGGAAAAAAATATCTATGATTTTTCAGAATCCTATGACTTCGCTAAATCCGACCATGACGATTGGCTATCAGGTGTCGGAGGCGCTTCTGCTGCATGAGAAAGTGCGTAAATCTGCCGCTCGAAAAAGAGCGGTAGAACTGCTGGAATTGGTCGGCATCCCCGATGCCGGGCGTCGTTTGAACGATTACCCGCACCAATTTTCGGGCGGTCAGCGGCAGCGTATCGTTACAGCAATCGCTCTTGCCTGCAACCCGGAAATATTGATTGCGGATGAACCGACAACGGCGCTGGACGTTACGATTCAGGCGCAGATTCTCGAGTTGTTGAAGGATCTGCAAAGAAAGGTATCCACCTCGATTATTTTTATTACGCATGATCTCGGAGTGGTAGCCAATGTAGCCGATCGAGTCGCTGTCGTTTACGGAGGTAAAATTGTGGAGCTTGGTCTGGTAGATGAAATCTTCTATCATCCGCAGCATCCCTACACTTGGGGACTGCTGCGCTCCATGCCAACTACGGACACTGACGATGAAGAGCTGTATGCGATTCCGGGCAGCCCTCCGAATTTGCTGGACCCTCCCCCAGGTGATTTGTTCGCGGCCCGAAATCCGTATGCTTTAACGGCTGATATTCATGTCGAGCCGCCTATTTTCCAAGTGTCTCCGACACATTGGGCAGCAACCTGGCTGCTCGATCCGCGATCCCCCAAAGTCGCGCCGCCTCCTGCCATTGCCGCCCGCCATCAATATTTTCAGGAGCGCCGCAAAAATGCAGTTCAGCAGCCTATATTAAGCGGAGGGGTTCGATAATGGAGCATGTGAACGAGCTATTAAGAGTAGAAGGACTGAAGCAGGTATTTCAATCCGGGTCCAAGGCGGTTCGGGCGGTAGATGATATTAGCTTTTCTGTATTTCGCGGGGAAACCTTTGGTCTTGTCGGTGAGTCTGGTTGCGGCAAATCGACCACAGGAAGAACGATTATCCAGTTATACAAACCGACGCAGGGACAAATTTATTTTGAAGGAACAAATTTAGCTTTCTTGCGAGGGAAGAAGCGGTGGCAGCAGTTCCGTCGGGATGTACAAATGATTTATCAGGACCCCTACGGCTCTCTGAATCCCCGAATTAAGATCAGGGAAATTATTGCCGAAGGGATCGATGTACATAAACTCGCAAAAAGCGCTAAAGACCGTGAGCTTCAGGTCGCAGGGCTGCTGGAAACAGTCGGCCTGAATCCGGAGCATGCTGATCGCTACCCACATGAATTGTCCGGAGGCCAGCGGCAGCGGATCGGAATTGCGCGTGCGCTTGCCGTACAGCCAAAGCTCATTATTTGCGATGAGCCGATTTCCGCTCTGGATGTATCCATTCAGGCTCAAATCGTCAATCTGCTCAAAAAACTGCAGCGAGAAAATCAACTGACTTATCTATTTATTGCCCATGATTTATCTATGGTCAAATATATTAGCGACCGGATTGCCGTGATGTATCGCGGAAAAATCGTAGAGCTCGGTCAGGCCAAGGAGCTGTATCGTTACCCGTTGCATCCTTATACGGAGAGCCTTCTTTCCTCTATTCCCTATCCGGATCCGGATTACGAGAAGCAACGGACCCGACTGGTTTACAGACAGCAGCCTCAAACCCAGGAAGGCAGACTTCATGAAGTTGTGCCTGGACATCACGTCTATTGCACACCATCGGAAATTCCTTTATATCAGGCAAAGTATGAGAATATATTGACCGCATCCAACGCCCCTTCTCCATCTTTTTCCTACGCCTTTAATTAATCCGGCTATTCATACAGAGTCCGGTCCAATGTCATTAATATGACTTTGAACGGGACTCTGAAACCTCCCTAAAACCAGCAATTTCATCATGAGCACAATGTAATAGCAAGCTGCCCCCCGTCTCTTAACCCCCTATGCAGAAAATTTCTATAGAAATTGTTGACTCTGACACCGTGTCGTCCTTTAGAATTATTACAGAAGGTGGAATCAGAGAGATGGAAACAATATCAATAAGCCAGGTGTCTAAACAATTTAATGTATCTACTAGAATGCTGCGTTATTATGAAAAAGCTGGACTTATTTCAAGTATGTGTATCCCTGATTATTCTTTTCGGGTATATGATACGGAGGCTGTAAAACGTCTGCAACAGATTCTTGTACTTAGAAAGCTAAGGGTTCCGGTGAAGCAGATTGCAATTATTCTTGATGATGCTTGTCAGATACAGACATTGGAAGTTATGCAGAAAAATCTGTCAGAGTTAAATGAAGAAATTGCTGCATTAAATACGGTACGGGACATTCTGAAAATTTTGGTGTCCAGGCTGGATGTGAGTATAAGAAAAAAGGTGCGTTTAGATCTGTTGGAAGATACCGAACTTATGGACGTCATTCGTGTTCTTAATCCTTCTAAAACAAATTTAAAGGAGGAACATTCAATGGATGAGTTGGTAAATGCCAGTAAGGTGTTGGAAGGAAAAATGGAGATCAGAATTGTGTATCTGCCTCCGGCAACCGTAGCTGCTTGTCAGCACACGGGAGAAAACCCGGAAGAAGTGGCAGGAGAGAAAACTTATTCTTTTATAAAGGAATCAAATTTGTCGGTGCTTAAACCTGATTTCAGATTGTATGGGTTTAATAATCCTTCTCCGCAAGAAGGGCAGGCTGAGTATGGTTATGAATTCTGGGTAACGATACCTGACAATATGGAACTACAAGAACCGTTTGTGAAAAAGAGGTTTGCTGGAGGTTTATATGCAGCGCACTGTATAAAATTTGGAAATTTTAATGAATGGGAAACATTCACAAATCTATTAAAACACAACGAAGAGTATGAAATTGACTGGAGGGAACCCCATGGAATGGGCGGTTGCCTTGAAGAAGAGCTGAACATTTTCACAAATATTTTAGAGGGAGTAAAAAAAGCTGAACAGCTGGATTTACTTATTCCAATAAAAAAAGAGGCAAATAATGAAACTTGTAACGCAACCAACATTTTCGACATGTGAAGATGCAGGATATACACATTGGGTTCATTGTTAGCAATATACGA
>RCUF01000400.1_pt1 | contig 14308 bp, 20 predicted proteins | sample 2166311 | NCBI WGS metagenome assembly RCUF01 (sample SAMN09932608, study PRJNA488358) | compost metagenome | feature: garden; material: soil; isolation source: compost soil in 4-hydroxybenzonitrile-enriched culture | place: Germany: Experimental Botanical Garden Goettingen | collected 2016-01-27
CTGGTGGGCTTGGCAGTACAGTAGCACAGGCAGTGTTCCGGGTATTCAAGGCCAAGTCGATTTGGATGAATACAACGGAACGATAGATGAACTCCGGGCTTCACTGGCAGGAGAGCTCGATTAGCCAAATCATATCATGATCAATCCTCGCGAATCCGGAACGGGATCTGCGAGGATTTTTAATGTCTGATTTGTTTAGTTGGGCATGATCCATACGATTTCGCTGATTCGAACAAAGAATTTTTTTCCGTATACATCTAAAATGACATGATCAGGCTTACAATCCACTACACATCCATCAATTCTGCCACGTGTTGTCTCAAGTACAACGTACTTGCCGATCACCGATTTTAATGTTTCTACGACGTACGGATCTACAGGGTGCACCACGACGTGGTGAGAGGTAGGATGGTGGGGGAAAGGTTGATTAACATTGTAATTGAGCATTTGATTTGAATTCAATTGCTTCACTCCTTCAAGATTAGTTGTGTTATCCTATGCTCCTGCCTAGGAAAGGTGTAGGCTGATGCCCATCAGCAAAAACATTCATAACATTGCCGAAAAGCCCGGTCCGTAGGAAAGCTCAATACATAAGCTATGTTGTACCTTGAATTGAAGGAGGCAATGACCATGAGTGAATGTGAAAGAGGTTGTGGTGGCGGTTCAGTAGGGGGCTACCCAGGAGTATGGACATCGACAGGAGCTATTCTGGTACTGTTCATTCTGCTCGTTATCATTACGAAGTCTTTATGGGTTTAAAATGAACTGAGTAGCTTAACCCCCCATTGGTATATAATCGATGGGGGGTTAAGTGTTTTAGAGGATGGAACGTATGTAAAACACCTCAAATAACAGCGTACAAGCCCTACACAAACTGTGCCGGGCTGGGCAGCTGTCATTTGAGTTACATTGGCATCTATAGACAGGAACGGACAATGGATCAGGATTAAATTAACGCAATCGCCAGCAGGGTGAATAGGCTCAAAGTTAAGATTTGATTCCCATACCCGTAGCCAGGATAAAAGGCAGACGTTTGTACACGTCCGTTCCGTTCTGTTTTTAAGTACACATTATTACGATCCACATCCATAATGGTTCCTTCGTACTGTTTTCCGTCAATGGTGAGAATACGAACCTTTTTATTCATGCAGTTCAAACAGTTGTAGTAAGCGTCCATTCCATCACCCCCTCTTATACATTGGCATTTTATGAGAGGGACGGTCTTATGGTAACGGCGAACATACAGGGAAAAGGTATTCTCTCCAACTTAAGACCTGACTAGAGTTAGCCTATTCTTGATAGGGATTAAAAGAGAAGCCAGGATATCCGTTAGTATAGGCGTAATCTCTTTGGGGGACGGCTTGATGGTGTGATGAAGCATCAGCAAGCCTTACATGTATCCCTGGTTTTCGGGGGGGCTGCTGCTTGCAGTCATTGGGAGGACCGATGATGACAGGTTTTTTAATAGGGGCGAGCGCTTCCTGAACCTTATTCTCATCCAGGCAGTAAGTATGAGCCAGAATGTTATTTGGCGTTAGGCGCAAAATGTCAGATCCCAGTATAAATTCAGGGGTCGGGGCATCAAACATCGTCAACAAATGAGTGTTATCCATCGTGGCGACCAGATAATGCCACCATCCTTGAGGGACGTTAGCCACTTGGCCAGGTGTGATCGGAAAATGTCGTAATTCGCGGTTAAAGGGGTTAATCAGTGACACGGTTACTGCTCCAGAGATGCAGTAGACCAGTTCTGTGGCATTTTGGTGATAGTGAGGCTCCACAACATTAGCAGTGCTGAGGCGAATATCCAGAAGCGATACATTTGCCAATGTATTCAGCTGCTGGATCGACAGCTCGTTGATCGAATTTTGAGCATCCTTCTGAAACAAAACATTGTCGCTTAAATCATAGGTGAATTGTACAGTAGGAGAGGTGTAATCCATATATGAATTCACGCGTCGTTTCCAGCCTTTCTGTTAATCAAGATTTGATGATCGTACGCTACTCTATGCATACGCCCATATATGTGTGCGCGCAAATGTGATTTGAATTAGTAGAAATCAGGCTCCGATCCCGGGCAAGTTGAAGCGAAAAATAGCGAAAAAAGTCACGTATTCAAGTGTGGTCAGAACATGATCCATTGCTTTTAATACACGTCATCCCTTTAGGGATGGCGTTTTATTTGCTTGGGTAGTCTTAGGACCAGAGCCGGATGATACGTAAATGCGGCTTGTGGTATACTGCAACGGACGTGTGAAAGCATGATTGTCCCATTCCGTATGTAGCCACGCGTCATTTCTGCAGCTAGGCATAAGTTATGTCATAAGAAACATCATCGGATAAACGTCCCTGAGTTGTACAGGCCGGAATGGTTGCACCGGACAGAACATGAAAGAGGAGGTTGTCTGGAATATGAAAAAATTATCTATTTTAATCCTGTCCTGCGCATGTATGTTAGGTACTGTATTGTCAGTCGCACCAGGACAAGCACAAGCACAAACGTCAGCTTTGAAGAAAGGGATTCAAAGCGAACGGGTGCTGGAGCTTCAACAGCAGCTTCATTCGCTCGGTTATTTCAAGGCTGGGTTTACTGGGTACTATGGTTCTCTGACCAGTAAAGCGGTGGCTCGTTTTCAACGAGATAACGGTCTGACACCTGATGGAGTAGCCGGAGCGGCAACACAAGCCAAACTGAAATCCTTCGGAGAGGTGCGCGTAACCGCGCTGGATCAACTGGCTCGTATCATTTATTCTGAGGCGCGCGGAGAATCGTTTGAAGGTCAAGTGGCTGTTGGCGCTGTCGTATTAAACCGTGTGCAGTCCGGCGAGTTTCCAAGCTCGATCCCGGACGTTATTTTGCAGCCTGGCCAATTCACCGCTGTACAGGATGGTCAATACCGCCTGAAACCAAACAAGACGGCATACCGTGCAGCCAGACAGGCACTTAACGGTGCTGATCCGACTAATGGGTCCTTGTTTTATTACAACCCGGCCATTGCCACAGCCAAATGGAGTAAAAGTCGCCCGGCTGTCATCTCACTCGGTCGCCATACGTTTACGAATTAATTGCAAATGAGAATACGCAAATTTCCATCCGTCAGTTGCTTCTTCTAGGAGCAGTGGCGGTTTTTTATATTCACAAATTTGTAATATTTTAGTGGTGATTTATCTGATTTAATATTAAAAATTCTACCTATTATTCCGATACTCTTAATAGACAAAAAAATGAAATCAAAGGAGTCTTTCTAAATGAGTCAACATCCTTACACTATCGAAGTAGATCAAGCCATGAAAACGGTACATATGGCGGTGAATGGAGTTTTTAGCCAGGAGGAGTATGATAGCTTTGTAAAAGATTATGTAGCCAAAACTTCATCCATTCAGGCGTCCAGCTTTACACTCAAGGTAGATTGTACCCAGATGGCACTTTTGGGTCCGGGAGAAGTGGAAAAATTGAAGGGCTCATTTGTACGTTATAAAGAAACTGGATTTGCCAAAGTAATCTTTGGCATCAGCCTTCAACAAACCATTATTAAAATGCAGCTTGGTCGAGTAGCACGCGAAGCAGGATTAAACAACGTAGATATTGTTGTACAATAATGCGCTGACGTATGTGTAAGGGGGAAGCCTGATGAGCCATATCAAAATAAAAGCACTGGGTGTGTACCATCCGCCCCATTCGTTGGATAACGAATATTATGTTCGCCATTTTGACGAGCGGGGCAAAGATATTCGACGCTTCATGGAGCATATGGGTAGAAAACAGCGTTATATCATTGATGATCCGAACGAAAACGGTCTAACAATGGGAATTGCAGCTGCGCAAAAAGCTCTGGAACAGGCTGGTATGACAGGCCGTGATGTGGATATGATCGTGTTCTCCACTCAAGTTCCTGAGTCACTGTTTCCGATGAATGCCTTGTTTGTTCACCAGGCGATTGGGGCGAGACATGATGTGGCCGTGATAGATTCCAACGCGAATTGTGCAGGGATGACAGTCGCTGTCGACCAAGCCAGTCGGTCGATGCTATCTAATCCTGACGTGCGGACAGCGCTTATTATCGGTTCAGATTATAATTCACTCATTTCCGGTCCGGAGGATGAGATTACTTATGCGAACTATGGAGATGCTGCATGTGCGGCTATTTTGGAGCGTACAGAAGAAGACACCGGTTTTATAGATTCAATGTATTTTACGGACCCAGTCAATATAGATAAAATTTTGTACCCGGCTCAGGGGTTAGCGGCAACACTCCAAAGGAACGCCCCCGGAAAATATATTCAGTGGCTTCCGTTTGACGCCAATATGGCCTTACCTCCTACATTTGATCTGCTTGAACGCATTTTAAAAAAGAATGGGCTGACGCCTCAGGATGTACGGGCTTATTGTCTGTCTCAGTTCTCGTTAGCAAATGTATTGAAGATTCAGGATCACTTGGAGCTAGAGGATGCCCAAATGATTTATGTGGGTGATCGATATGGTTACACAGGTACCAGTAGCCCGTTCATTGCGCTATATGAAGGTATTGAATCGGGCCGTATCCGGCGCGGTGATTATGTGCTGTTCTGGACGATTGGAGCTGGATACCAGCTGGTTGCTATGTTGTTTAAATATTAGTTATGCGAAGACCTTGCAGCTGTAAGGTCTTTTTTGTGTGTCACACAATGACAATTGTAATGATTTGGTTGTGCTATGTTTGATTATTTTGTAAAATTTAAACATTGAATTAAAAGGGAGAGCTTATATTGCGGACATCGGATAGCATGACAATTATAACGGAAAACAGGGCACACAATTCATAATAGGAGCTGAAGAGTCATTAAGATCGAAAATTTGTTTTACGGGGAACGAATAAAACTGGCCGCAGTCAGGGAAGAAGATGCCGAAGTGATGTTTAAATGGGGTGAGGATGCAAAGTATCTGCGAAATGTAGATACGGATTTGGCGCTTCCCTACACGTTGAAACAGATGGAGTCAGAAGGATCTCCCCGCTCTAACGAGGTCTATTTTCGATTAAGAACATTGGCAGATGATGTCTTGATCGGATTTGTTGCTATCCACGGGATTGAGTGGAATAATCGCAGCGGACAGCTGGCAATAGGTATAGGTAATACGGACTACCGCGGCAAGGGCTTTGGGGCAGAAGCGGTACGGCTTATTCTTCGTTATGCGTTTTATGAGCTCAATTTGAATCGGGTCGGCTTGGATGTGATTGAGTACAATACAGAAGCGATCCAAACTTATGAGAAGGCGGGGTTCCAGCTTGAGGGTAGAGTTCGTTCCGCTGTTCTTCGTGATGGTAACAGTTATGATCGTATCATGATGGGTATCCTGTATTCTGAATGGAGCTCGACTGTTCAAATATAATAGATACACAATTTGTTCATAAAATATTCCATAATAAGCCTTTTAATAATGTGAAAAGAGGTTTATAGTTAAGGGGTCACATGCCCAAATCATTATTAATTTGAGTATGAGTCAAAGCTGAGGAGGAATTTACATGGCAAACGTTGTAAGGTCCGTTACTTCACCCAAGAAATTTATTTCTGGACAAAATCTACTCTCGTCGTTAAATGACTATATTAAGGATTATGGCGATAAAGCCTTTGTCATTTGTGATGAGTTCATACTTGAAAGGGCCCAAAAGGAGGCAGGTGCTTCGATTGAAGCAGCTGGTAACCAGGTGGTCTTCGAGAAATTTCAATATGAATGTACAAAAGAAGAGATTGATCGTAACCGCGAATTGGTGCGTAAACATGGTTCGAACATTATCATAGGGATTGGCGGGGGAAAAACATTGGATACCGCCAAGGCAACGGCTTATTATGAAAAGCTGCCTGTTGTTATTTTCCCAACGATTGCTTCTACAGATGCTCCTTGTACCGCGCTTGCGGTTATATACAAAAAAGATGGCTCTTTTGATGAATATCTGTTCCTGCCTACTAATCCAGACGTTGTACTGGCGGATACAGGCATCCTGGCAGCAGCGCCTGCACGTTTCTTTGCAGCTGGAATCGGTGATGCACTGGCCACTTATTTTGAAGCTCGTGCCTGCTATCAGGCCAATGGGGATAACCTGGTTCTGAACAAGCCTTCCACTACAGGACTGGGACTTGCTCGTCTTTGTTATGATACATTGCTGGAAAATGCTGCGAAGGCCAAACGTGCTGTGGATCGTAAAGTATATACTCGTGCGGTTGAGGATACGATTGAAGCTACTATTTATCTGAGCGGTGTTGGTGCAGAATCAGGTGGATTGGCAGCAGCACATGCCATTCATAATGGCATGACGGCTGTTCCTTCGCTCCATAAAGCACAGCATGGTGAGAAAGTTACATTCGGCTTGTTAACCCAGCTAGTGCTGGAAAATGCACCGAAAGAGGAACTGGAAACCGTGATTAAACTGGTGAAGGATGTAGGCCTTCCGTTGACGCTTCGTGACTTGGGTGTAGAGGAATTTGTTGAGGCTGAATGGCGCCAAGTGGCTGAAGCTGCTTGTGCATCGAATGATACAATGGTCAACATGCCGTTCCCGGTTAGTCCTGCTGACGTGTACAATGCAATCATTGCAGCGAATGCAATAGCAGAATCCTATCAAGAATAGTTTCTTCCTAAATCACGAAAATGGGTTTACAAAAACGGGTCTGTCACATCACTGGCAGACCCGTTTCGTTTACGTGCACTAACATGTGAAACGAAAGAAGGGTACCAGGGACTTATATCCTATCTTGTTCTGACCGATATACATGTAACAGGGAAATTAGGTTGGTTACACAGCAGGAGGAGATTTGATGTTGGTGCATGGTAAAACACGTAGGGGTAACTTGTACATCCATATGTCCAGCGGTTTTCACAAAATTGGAGATTATCGGGAAGAATATTCTGTAGCACCGGGTGATCGGCTGATGTCTAGACTGTCCAAGCGGATCTACACCATTGTATCCGTACATCTTGGTGAAGAGGCGTATGCCGATATTGATCTAGAAGAGGTTATCAGAAATAGTTAGAGAGCTTTATTTGGATTTAGTATAAAAAAGCTTCCACTTTGCTCTTAGAGCGAAGTGAAAGCTTTTTTCTTTCAGCGGAGGGACTCATGAAGAAGGTCTCGTGTGATGATATTATTTTGGTTCATAAAATGTCTGATTGCTGCTTGTGAATTGGTTGCAGACAGCTCCTTTCCCCATGTCATGGCATAGGCCCAGGCTGGCTGGTTTTGCAGCACCTTCGCACTCGGCAGAATATCACTTTCTCCGATTCCCATAGGCTTGCCCTGCGCAAGCTTTAGCAATTCAGTGTAATAGGAGGATTTATAATCATTATTATAGATATCAGCTGCAAGAATATCTACCCGGTTAATACCTGGGAAGGACAGATTATAGGGAGTGCTATATGCGTTTGGGGCATTGGGACTCCATACCCACAACAGGTTATCCAGATGATGGACATGAGTGAACCGATCATATATTAGATTCCACAACTTAGCGTAATTTTGCTTGTTCCCCCACCAAAACCAGTTGCCGTTCATCTCATGATAGGGTCTCCATAAAACAGGTACATCCGCGTCTCGTAAAGTCTTAAGGGACAGAGCCACCTCATCCAGATCGGCGATCAGTTGTTTATATTGCGGGGTACCCGGCGTGATGTAACGATTAAATTCAGCTTGAGTTATTTTTGCTTGTACATTTTTCCACGTTTTGGGTGTGCCCGGTAGCGCCTGATGGAAGGTAATAGCTACGATTCCGCCGTCCTGACTCCATTGGATAGCACTATTCACAACATGCTGACGTTGCTCTTGTAGGGCCGTACGGGACTGATTAGCTAATCCTCCAAACTCATAGCCGTGAAGTCCTGCGTATTGTCCGCTGATTTGTTGTAGCTTGTTATTTTGTTCATCCGGTGCCTCTAAGTAATCATGCTGCCCGGAGATTAGCATATCATCCGGTACATTAGATAGGTAGGCAAGTAATTGCTTGGCTTTGGCAGAGGCCTGAACATTAATTGGCGGGGCGGCATCGGCAACAATGAATGATTGCTGAGAGCCGCTGAAGAGTAAAACAAGCATTAGCAGTAGCACCCTCTGTAACCAAAAGCGTGTTGAGTGAGATTTCATGGCGCTCCTCCTTTGATGCATGGTAATGGGATTAGTATTTTTCTTTTTGCTTTCTAAGCTGTATATAGGCGCTAATAATAATCACCAGCAGACTAATCGTGGCCCATCCATTGAATTCCTGTGAGTGTATCCAGTTGTCCCATACAAGGAAGCCTAAAATTACAACGAGCAAACCCATTGAAAGATACATTTTGGTTTGTGCTGGACGTTGGGTGCGTTTTGAAATCCAATGTATGATGCCGAAAACGATGGCTGCCTGAAATAAAAATATGCCCATTATCATTAAACTTGCTATAAAGATTGGGGACATCGGTATCCTCCTCCTGGGTTTACAAACAGAATATGCAGGTTGTAACCGGGATGTGGATTCTTGGATGTGAATTTAATTACAATTGCAGTAAACAATTGAGCGCTGGTTACGATCTTGAACAAGTTGACTAAATTATACCATAACTACCGTCCTGCAATGAAAGACGTCTAAATACCCACTCTACCTTGATTCGACATCATACTTTATATTCAGCGAAATATTGACATATGGATATGCACTTCACATATATGAAGATGCAATCAGAAATATGTGGTAAGTATATGCATAAAAGCACCGCGAAATCGACGGAAAAGTTTGGTAAGATTAAAGTGGATTGAAAAGGAGGTACTCTTATGAATGAAGAAAACAGACCATTCTCTAGATCAGCAGATGCTGAAGGAGCCAAAGCGAACTTTGATGCCAATCAGCGGAAGCTTCACTCCGAGGGAGTGCCTAGCTTATGGCGTCAGGTCAGCAACCTGCTGATTCTAGTTGGCGTGATTGCATTGATTATCATTTTAGCTCGAGTGCTCTAATTGAGATATCCTAAAAAACGAAAAGAATTTGAAGAATTAGGGATGTGAAATGGTGTTAAAAGCAGCTTTACTTTTTATATTGGCTGGCATCGCTGAAATTGGAGGAGGATATTTGATTTGGCAGTGGCTGCGTGAAGGGAAGACATGGTATGTCGGACTTTGCGGCGGAGTAATTTTGGCTGTGTATGGAATCATCGCTACCTTTCAGGTTTTTTCCTCCTTTGGGCGTGTGTATGCAGCATACGGAGGTGTCTTTATTGTTCTTTCCATCGCATGGGGCTGGTGGATTGATAAAAAGACACCCGACTTGTACGATTTCATTGGTGGATTGATTTGTTTGGTCGGTATAACTGTAATCCTGTTTCCGCGATCAGGGTGATAGGACGAAAAACCCTTTTTTATTTTCGAAAACATGACTATAGGTCTAAAAAAATAAGCTTCATATTCCGAAATAGAACTTAAGGAGGGGGTTCTATGAACTGGAATCAAATGAAGCTTAGATTGAAATTTGGCAGTACTATGCCGAAGAATGAAGGTAATTTCTCTTTTGGTATCATGTGTGGACTCTTAATCAGCATCGTGCTGTGGATATCGATCATTGGCTGGATTATGCTGATCTTTAAGTGATTTTACGAAATCACTGTACATATCAAAACAAATAAAATTAAGGGCTGCTCACAAACCTGTGTCCTATTACCCATGCTTTATTTTGTGAAATCGTTACGTAACTTATCTATCCCGCGACCTATGGCTTCATCAATCATATCGGTAGCAGCAGGTGTATCTGCATCGGTGTCAGGAATGCGATTAAATCCTGGCTCGCGCTTGTCGAGGGATTGTTTATGTTCGATTTGATCGTCAGTACGATTTTTTTCAGAGTTATTATCTCTCATAGCACATCACAGCTCCTTTTATTAGGTACATTCAGCTTCTATACTTTACATAAACGCTTGTGCTCCAGACTAAACGTTGATAAAAATAAAACCGGGAGGGACTAAATCCCACCCGGCACTTCCCAAACAACTAGCGATGCTCAATCAGATCAATCGCTCCCAGAACAACATGAGCCAGTCCGAAACCGAGAATGCCTGTAGCTGCAAGTTTGTACTTACTGCTCAGCAACACAGCGCCTGAAGCCGATACTACCGTTCCAAGAACAGCTGGAATCATACCTTCACGCATTCGTAACACCCCTTCTGGTAGTTTGGAAAGACGTTTATTAGTGTGATTCAAATGTGCACAAGTTATACAAAACAGAGAATTTTATTATTTTTTTTAAAAAAACACTTTACAATTCGATAAAATTATCGTATTATATGTTGGTGCCCAATTGAACGACATTTACATAACGAGAACACTTCTTAATCAGATGCATGTTTCTCAGATACTTGTAAGACAAGTAAGTGTAAAGATTAGCGTTCCTAAATTTATGCCGGGGTGGCGGAATTGGCAGACGCACAGGACTTAAAATCCTGCGGTAGGTGACTACCGTACCGGTTCGATCCCGGTCCTCGGCATTTCAACGTTTTACATCGGTCACATCAGCGTTAAATGGACGAAAATAACGCGAGGTCCTGTGTACCTGCGGAATGTTCCGTTTTAGGTACACAGGACCAACGAAGCGCCTCACCGTTAATATGCGGAGGAGGCGTTTTTATTTTGGCAAGATTACGAAGTATAAAACCTACGGCGGGCAACCGGACGGGCTGGTGTCAGCTTCTCACGGAATTCCTGGCGCATAAGAAGCTAGAGGACGGAGTTGGCGATCATACGTTACATGACTACGATCGGACCGTTAAGTTGCTAATCAAGCGGTTTCCCAATGCGTGGGACTCGGAGCAAGCCTTGAGGGACGCAGTAATGGGACATCTTGCGGAAGATATCGCACCGCCAACGTTTAATAACCGACTTGTCTACTTACGGACATTTTTTAAGTATTGCGTAAATGAGGGCGAGCTATCTACGAATCCGCTCGCAAGTGTAAAGAAACGCAAGACAGAGAATCGGGCTGTAGCCGTCGAAGTTGACGTATTGAATGCGTTGCTGGCCGCGCCTAATCAAAGCACGTTCGTCGGTCTTCGTGACTATACGCTTATCCTTCTAACGTTAGATACCGGCATACGTTCGTCAGAGGGTACGAAGCTAATACCGCAGGATTTTAACGCATCTTTGCGAGAAATTTACGTACCCGCGAAGGTGGCGAAAGGTCGCGTTGCCCGGACGCTTCCTATATCGGAGACTACAACGAAGGCAATGCGCAAGTTGATATCGGTACGTGCGCCTGAGTGGAGCGATGACATTCCGATATTTTGTTCGTATGAAGGGCGGCCACTTAACCGCCATACGTGGGGCGACCGTATGGAGGTATACTGCAAAAAGATCGGAACGCATATTCGACCATATGACTTAAGGCATGTATTCGCGTTGGAGTTCCTGCGTAACGGAGCGAACGCCTTTGCTGCGCAGAGGGCTCTCGGCCACTCTACGATGGAAATGACACGGCGTTATGTAGCGCTTGTAAACGATGATTTGAAAACGGAGCACGCGAAGGCGAGTCCGGTTGATCGGCTTTTTAAGAAGTACAAAGGCAAAACGGAATACGAAAATATAAAACATATGTGCGTAACGCTCATCTCTTCGGAGGTGGGCGTTTTTGTATCCGCTGAGTTTATGGTTTAAACTTTAAAAAACGCTGCTGATGGACTTGGTAGACAACGTACAGCAGCACACGGCGCGTGTGAGCGTGCTGGAGAACAAGAAAGCGGAGAAGGATAGTCAGGCGTGGATTGCTCCGACGTTGTTAAACGGTACAACAAATACAAGCAGCGGTGAACAAGCTGTACAGTACCTCAAAACTTCAGACGGATAGGTCTTAATCCGAGGCGTAATGACGGTTACAGCGCTCAACCTGGAGGCGTTTAGAATTACCTACAGGATACCGTTCAACAAAAGGTATGAGGTTTGTTTTGTCCGCTAATGGCGCATTTGGACAGGTCGTAATCGGGACAGATGGGGCAGTCAAACTTAGCGTTGGGTCGCTGTCCGTAATCGACCTAAGCGGTATTATACTCCAAGCCGAACTATAAAGGAGGGTAACGCATGAAAGCAGTACCGAGAATAAACACAGACGGATTTTATATTGAGGACGAGCCAGTGGACGACGCCTTTTCGGGTGTCGTTCCTTTTTATGAACAGCCAGAGACGATTATATCTGATGGGGACGAGATCGAGAAGCCTGAGCCAGTTATAGCAGGGTATATCGTTGTCGTTCCTTTTCCAGAAGGTTTTGGTGCATACGTGACAGAGGGTAAGGAGTTTCGCTTTAACTTGGAAGCTTTGCTATGGGAAGAAGGACTTACAGTTGAAGAGATAGCGGAGCTGACCAAACCTACGGATCAAGTTAAGGATGCATCGGAGGTTGTGAGCCAGCAGCTTGCGGAGCTGAAGATTCAGGCCATGCAGCAAACCCTCTTTCTGGTTCCGGGCAAATGTACTCACGTAAACTGGAGACAGATGGAACCGAAAGCGATAATGCGTTTAACCTCATGTCGTTTAATGTGGATGAACCCGGTACAGTAACAGAATACATTTTGGAATTTGTTTTGGATATGACTGCCGCTGCGGAGTTGTCCGGTGAAGGTCTGGCGTAGCCTGATTTTGTCCGTGAATATGCCTTGGAAGCTGTACCGATGTCGGGCGAGGGTCGCATAACGGCGGAGTTATCCAAATTTCACACGGACTATATCGAATTCATGGATGTGTTTCGACCAGGAGAGGTGATTGTAATTGATTCTGGTAAATTCAAAATCACTCGTAATGGGCAGAACGTTTCTCACTTGTACAATGGTGATTTCTTTGACTTAAATCTCGGCAATAACAATCTCACCTGGACAGACCCGGAGACAGGTAGGACGGTGCTGTGTCGTATTACACACCGGGATAAATACTTATATTGAGGTGACTTATGGCTACTCCAACTATGCAAGTATTTTATAAAAATATGCGCCGCGTGGGGACGCTGGTTGACAGTTATGACATTCAGCAGCGGCGCAGGATTAATAGCGATTATGAATTAACCTTCATGGTTCCAATGACCAGTGAGGATTATCGTGAAAAGATAGAAATCAAGGGCCACGTTCGAGATGAGCGTGGTCAATTTTATGTCATTCAGTCTCGTAGTCGATCAAGGGAAGGCCGAAAGCTGACTGCAAATATCTATTGCAATCACGTTATGTTCAAGCTCAATGATTACAAATTTCCGTACGCTTCATACATTGCCGAAGCCTATAGTATCCATATTAACCAGCTTACTGACCTGATTACGGCTGCTACAGGCGAACGGTTTAAGTTTGTTATTCACGACACGTTCGATTTGCATGACGTAAAGGACTTTGGACGTGGGACTTGTCTTGAAGCGCTTAATAAAATCATTCAGATGTATGAGTGTGAAGTCGAGCCAAGCAACTTCACAATTAACCTGAAAAAAAAGATCGGGACAGACAGCGGATTACAATATCGGCTTAAAAAGAATATCGTATCTAGTTCCTTTAAGGATAAGGGCGAGTCTCTTGTGACGCGTATGTTTGCTCAGATGAAAGATGGACGCACATTCATAGGTATGGATGCGTCTAAACTGACCGACGACGAGCGGAGTTTACTATCAGGCGTGCCGGGAACGATCGTAAACGGGAAACTGGCTGTTTACTATTTAATTTCACCTTATGCTCAATATTGGGCCAGCGAGTCGGTTCCTTTTTACGATGGGGAAATCATTGAACAGGACATAGAGGAACCAGAGGACTTGCTAAAGGCTACACGTAAGGCGCTTGCTGAACAGGAAAACGTGACTTTGGAGGTAACCGTATCGACGGCGGACCTGTTAAAAATAGACAATACTGAACCTAAACCAGCTTTGGGCGACAATGTAATGTGCATCGACCCGGCTATGGATATGAACAAAGTCAAAGCCCGAATCACAGAGCTTACAGAGTTTCCATATAGCCGAGACAAACATTCAGAGCCGACGATTTCTAATGTGAACCTTCGTGACTATGCTGAGATTATCAGTGACTTGGAGAGAAGCAAGAACATTATTAACAACTCATTCAGTAACGGAAAGATCCGAACAGAGGTTTTTGAATCCTTTGCCAAACAAGCTGTCATTGATATTAACAATAGCAAAACCGAATTGATATACCCACCAGAAGTCGGTATCTTAGCTCAAGAAAAGACGAATCCATTGGAACAAGTTCGTCTGACCTCAAAGGGGATAGGTATATCAACTGATGGATGGAAGACGATACGTGCTGCTATAACTGCTCGCGGAGTATTGGCAGAACAGATTATTGGAC
>RCUF01000401.1_pt1 | contig 14299 bp, 12 predicted proteins | sample 2166311 | NCBI WGS metagenome assembly RCUF01 (sample SAMN09932608, study PRJNA488358) | compost metagenome | feature: garden; material: soil; isolation source: compost soil in 4-hydroxybenzonitrile-enriched culture | place: Germany: Experimental Botanical Garden Goettingen | collected 2016-01-27
AAAGTTACTTCCATTTTATTATTAGATTCCAAAAAAAGCAAAGTGCGTACCTGGCTGCTGAGCCCGATCCTATTTTCTTTTTCGCTTCATACTGCGGATGGTCGTTTTTGTGGCCTGATCCACCCGATATGATTCCGTGATTTTTTGCAGTGCTTTGTTGAAGGTAAAATCATCTAATGTATTATGACTTAAATACGCCATGGTTACCTCAGGTAGCTTGATATAACAGATCGATATCGCCCATGCTACCGCCATTTGTACATAATAATCCTCGCGATGGGTCTGATCCAGTAAAGTAAGCACCCGCTTCATATATTGTTCCTCAATATAAAAATTAAGAAGCATAACTACACCAAACCGAATTTCATATTCTTTCTTGGAGAATAGATAGGGCTGAATAAACTCCCACACCCGTTCTTTATGATGTTTCGTGATTTTCAATCCGGCACAGAAACTATCACATACGGACCAATTATCAATTTTAGGAACAAACTTGGCGGTATAACTCAAAACTTCCTCTATATCCGTTTTTACAGAACCAATCACCATACCTTGCAGCATTACTTCTTCGAAGTGTTCACTTTCAGCGGTCTCCAGGTAGAGGCGCCAATCCCCTTTGGCAATATCTTGAGCAAGCTTACGCAGCACTGGCAGACGTACACCCAGCACATTATTAATCGTCGGAAGCAATGCAGCCGTAAATTTCTGAAAATCTGCATCCACATATGACAGTATCTGTTCTCTAATTGTTTTCTCCATCATTTCCACTCCCTGATTCTTAACGAAATGAAATACTCCATAAATAAATGGAGGCCACCGAACCATAAGGCGAATAGACTCGGCGGTACTCCTCAAATTGCTGCTTGGTCAAGGTATCTAAATGGTACAACTTCATCATTCCCCGTCGAATAGCCATATCACCCCAACTGACGACTTCTGGACGCTCCATACAATTAATCAGCATCATTTCAGCCGTCCAAGGTCCTATCCCTTGCAGCGAGGACAATTTCTGAATCACCTGTGCATCGGAAAGCTCATATAATTCCTGTAAATCCAACAGGCCCTGCTCGATCGTTTGGGCTATATTAAGAATACATGTGGCCTTTTTCATGGTGATGCCACAGCTTTGAATATCTAAAGCCGACTGAACAGCTATATTTTGTGGAGTGATCACGCCTAACTTCTCCTGCATCCTTGCCCATATGGTCTGAACCGCCTTGGCCGATATAAGCTGTCCCACAATCGCATGAACGAGCGCCGCAAACAGATCGGGAATGATCACACGTTCTACCTTGCCCATTTGCGTCATCGCTGCACCAAGTACGGTGTCTACGTTTTTTAGATAATTGATTTCCTTTTCCCCATAGTCAAAGTTTTTGGTCATTACGGTTTGCATTCGTTCTCCCGCTGCCCCCTTATATGGTTCACTCTTGATTCAATGGCATAGACTGCTGTTGCATCAAGGTTCGAATCCTTCTTTGCTCACGTAGAGCTGTTCTTTCGGGAAAACATGGAGAAAACGTTCATAAACCGCCTTATAGGCAGCAGGATGATACCATTCTTCCAGCCCCAATGACTCGTACAGCACACCCATTTTCAAGCTACGCGTTCGTCTCCCCCCACTGCCATCTCCCATAAAATAATCATCAATACAGACACGGTTGACCAGAGGCAACAGCTTGTCTGCAAAATGTTCACTGCTTGGAAGCATCGGAGCAATCGTAGCTTGCGTAGGTACACCTGCCTCCTTTAAGAGATGTAGCGTTTGGAGACGAGCCTGGATGGGAGGAGCCTCCGGGGTAAAATGTTTGCGTATATCTTCTCGGTCTGTTTCTACAGTCATACTCACACGAACACGATCCCCCAATCGGAGCAGTAAATCAGTATCCCGCCGTACCAGTGGACTGCGCGTCTGTAAAAAGAGAAAATCCGGGGAATCCTCCACCATCACCTCCAGCAGAGACCGGGTCACCTCTTCCTTGTACTCGGCAGGCTGATAAGGATCTGTGCTTGACGACATGAAAATCGTGACTTTACCTTTGGATTTGGCTCTACGAAGCTCCTTGCGAAGAATATCTGCCGCCTGATTTTTAATATCAACCCATGTCCCCCACGCTTCCTTCCGAAATGTGGAGACTGGCAATTGGCGTACGTAGCAATACGAGCAACCAAAGGTACAACCTGTATACGGGTTCAACGAATGTGTATATCCTGACAAGAAGCCGGTCCCTTTATTCAAAAGAGTCTTGGGGGATTTGTAATACTCATTTTTCATACTGAACCGATGCCACACTTTCCTTTTCGAGCTGCAAAAGCTTCACCTTCATGTCCAAACCACCACGATATCCGGTCATAGCTCCATTTTTACCGATGACCCGATGACAAGGGACTGTGACCAAAATCGGATTAGCACCGATGGCAGCCCCCACCGCACGAACAGAGGCTGGCTTTTGAATAGCGTTGGCAATGTCTGAATAGGATAGTGTTTCCCCATACGGAATATCACACAACGCATTCCAAACCGCCATCTGGAATGCAGTCCCATGAAAATCAAAGGGCAATGTAAATTGGGCGCGCTTCCCTTGGAGATATTCAATCAACTCCTTGGCATAGGGCTGTAAAGCAGCATCCTCTTCAACTAAAGGACTGCCGGGAAATCGTCTTCCCGCCCATGAGAACAATTCCTCTACAGGTTGATTGGGCGAACCTACATAACATAGTCCTTCCGATGTAGCTGCAATATATAAATTCCAATCCTCATGTGTCAACAATGACCAATAGATCGTTTTATTTATTTGCTGTGCCATGCTGTGTACCTCCATTTTGTGTTGCTTTCAATTTGAGTTGGCGATATTGCAATGGGGTGTAGCCTGTATTCTTTTTAAATAACGTAATAAAGTAAGGTGCATTGCACAGACCTACGTTCTCCCCCACTTCCGCAACAGATATATCTGAGCAAATGAGCAGCTTCTTCGCTTGTTCCAACCTGGTCTGCTGTATATATTCCATTGGAGTTATATGCATGATCCGCTTGAAGGTACGATGTAAATGATACGGACTTCCATGGCTTATTTCAGCCAAGATGTGCAATGTTAAGCCCTTCATATAGTTAGAATTCACGTATTCTGTAACCAGTGCGATCCATTCATGATCAGGCAATCGTTGTCCTGTCGGTTTACATCTTTTGCATGGACGAAAATGCTGGGCCAATGCCTGCTCTACTGTTTTAAATATACGGATGTTCTCTCTTTTGGGAGGTCGGGATTTGCAGGAGGGGCGACAAAATATTCCCGTTGTCTTCACAGCGTACAAAAATACCCCATCATATGACTTGTCGTTTTCTACAATAGCGCTCCACTCGTCGTCAGTTATGGATAAATCGGATGTACTCATTCAAATCACCTCTCTAATGCAAATGTGGCCTCCCCACATATCCATGGCAGAATTATTCAAAATCCTTCTGTCTAAATTATAGACTAAATAGTGAACATATGTACCCTTCTTGGGATGTAAAGGCAAGATAACGAAAAAAAGATGACTCCCCGCGGAGCCACCTTTGATCTTACTTATCTATCTTATTATTTAGGCTTGAAGCTTGCTCGGTTTGGCGGTGATCGTCAACTCATCTGAAGGAGGCTGATATTCCTTTGACCAGTACTCGGTATTTGAAATACCTGCTTTCTCCGGGTCGAACACCGGGTTCAGCCCTTGCCTCCGCTGCTGTTCGTAATCCTTAAGCACAAGAAGAGCAGGCTTGGCCAACAGAATCATAGCAATCAGATTCACCCAAAGCATAATGCCGACACCCATATCCCCCAGTGTCCACGCCAGAGCCGATTCCTTGACGACCGTTCCATAGAACGTCGAACCCAGAATAACCAGCTTTAAGACGAACATGGGCCACTTTGCTTTATAATCTGCAACCAGATAGGCCATATTTGTTTCTGCGATGTAATAATAAGAGATAATGGTTGTAAACGCGAAAAAGAACAATGTAATTGCCAGTAGACCGGAGCCGAAGCCCGGAAATACCGACTCAATAGCAGCCTGTGTATACTGGGTCCCCTCTTCAACACCGGGAAGATTGTGCACAATAAAATCGGCACCGGGTCCCTTCACGTTATACATACCTGTGAACAGAACCATAAAAGCCGTAGACGTACAGACCAAAAAGGTATCTACGTACACGGAAAATGCCTGGACCAGCCCTTGCTTCGCCGGATGAGATACTTCCGCAGCGGCTGCCGGATGCGCACCAGAGCCTTGTCCGGCTTCGTTGGAATAAATCCCCCGCTTTACACCCCAAGCAATCGCCGTCCCTGCCATACCGCCGAACACAGAATCCACGCCAAAGGCACTACGAAAGATCAGCGAAAATACATCGGGAAGTGCAGTAATGTTCGTCATCATAATGTAGAAAGAAACGAGGATGTAACCGAGTGCCATAAACGGAATGACAACCTGAGCCACATTGGCAATCCTTTTTACACCACCAAAAATGATAAGCGCCAGCAACACGACTACTAAAATCCCCGAAACCTTCATATCTATGCCAAACGAACTGTGAAAAGCTACAGCAATGGAGTTCGATTGAGTTCCCGGCATCAGTAAACACATCGCGACCAACGCAGTAACCGCAAAAATGACGGCAAACCATTTTAAGCCTGTCCCTTTTTCAATATAAAAGGCTGGACCGCCTCGGTACTGACCATCGCGCTTTACCTTATACACCTGAGCCAGTGTGGATTCTACAAAAGCTGTGGCCGACCCGATAAAGGCCATGACCCACATCCAAAATATCGCCCCAGGTCCACCCATACCAACCGCCAAAGCAATCCCAGCAATATTCCCCGTCCCTACACGCCCCGATAGTGCCATCGTAAAGGCCTGAAAGGAGGATACACCTGCCTCGGAACTTTTCCCTTTAAATACTAGGCGGATCATCTCTTTGAAATGCCTGATTTGTAGGAATCGAGTCATGATCGAAAATAACAGCCCCACACCCAAACAGACATATACCACAGGATTGCTCCAAATGACGCCGTTTACTGCCTCTGCCCACTGCTCTAACATTCCTTGTATTTCCCCCTGATCAATCCATTGATTTTCTAGTCTATGTTTTCAGAAAATTTGCATAATTACAAAAAATTATAGATTAGTTTTTACCCCCATACAAGTTAATTTAATTGACATATTGTCAATTACAAGCGAGCTTACCGGCTACATAAAATAACGACAAAAAAGCTCTGATGATCCGAGAATAGGGATCATCAGAGCCTTGTCCTTAAGACATTTAGGCAATGCTTTCTTTCTCATTCAGAGCACTAGACAATTTCAACAGTGGAGCCTGCTCCGTTACCTCTCCTTGAGCGATTGGAAGGACTTCAGTATATTCGGAAGAATTCGTAATGATAACTGGCGTAATCGTAGGATAACCCTCTGCCCTGATTTGCTCAACATCAAACTCAAGCAGTAGGTCCCCAGCTTTCACCTGATCGCCTTCTTTGATATGGGACGTAAAATGTTTACCGTCCAGCTTGACCGTATCTACTCCGACGTGAATCAGAACTTCTGCGCCATGATGCGAAACAACTGCAAGCGCATGTTTTTTCTTGAACGCCACGGTGATGGTTCCATCGAACGGGGCCACGACTCTGCCCGTTGTCGGTTGGATGGCGATCCCTTTGCCCATAGCTTCCGAAGCAAATGCAGGATCGGGAACCTCCGACAAAGCGACCACAGTTCCTTCAATTGGGCTGAGTACCTCTTCATTAGAAACAACAACTGTAGAGGTCGATTCTTTAGCCGAATTGTTAGTAGTTTCCTCTTCTTCAACTGGATCTTCAAAACCTAAAATATAAGTCAAGATGGCCGACACCAGGAATGAAACGGTAATCCCTAAAATCAATCCCGGGAATCCTTGTCCACCAGGGCCATAAAAGATCGGCAAGGTCAGCAATCCAGGTGCGCCGGAGGCAAATGCTTGCGTTCCCGCTTGACCGATAATGGCACCACCGACAGCACCACCGATAATACCTGCAATAAACGGACGTTTCAACGGCAGCGTAACCCCATAGACGGCTGGCTCCGTGATGCCGAATAAAGCGGTAAGTGTAGCGGAACCCGCCAAAGTTTTCAACTTCTTATTTTTGGTTTTCAGCATAACACCGAACGCAGCGCCGGTTTGAGCAAAGATGGAAGCCGCAGCGGAAGGCTTGATTCCGTCTCTGCCATTAACAGCAATATTATTAATGAATACAGGTACAAGACCCCAGTGAACACCGAAAATAACGAGCAACTGCCAGCAAGCACCAAGGATTGCTCCAGCTAGCAATGGACTAAAGCTAAATGCAGCAACGAGTGCAGTAGCGATCGCGTTGCCGACATACACCCCGACTGGACCAAACACGATCAGGGTTAGAGGAAGCATAATTACAAGTAGAATCAAAGGTGTAATAAAGTTTTTGACGCTCTCGTGGATCACTCGATTGCACCATTTTTCCAGCTTACTCATGACGATGACGGCTAAAATGATCGGAATAACGGTAGATGAATAACTCATCATAACAATAGGAATACCGAAAAAGTCCGTAGGTGTACCTTCCGTTTTTAGCGTGACAATGGTCGGGTAAAGCAACCCTCCGGCAATGGTCAGGGCAACGAAGATATTACCTCCAAATTTCCGTGCCGTTGTAACCGCTAACAAGAGAGGGAGGAAATAAAACAAGCTGTCGGCCGCAGCATACAAAATCATATAGGTAGTGTCTTTCGGTAGCAACCAACCAAGGTTACTCGCAATCAGCAGCAGACCTTTTAGAATACCGGACCCCGCCATAACTCCGAGCAAAGGTGCAAAAATGCTGGAAATTACGTCGATTACGGCACCAAATCCTTTGTTGCCTTTTGCTGAATGATCTTCTTTTCCAGTTTCATTCAAGATATTGGATACATTGCCGATTGCATTATATACCTCTGGTACTTTGTTGCCGACTACAACCTGGAACTGACCACCGCTCTGCTTCACAGTGATAATTCCGTCGGTTTTTTCCAACTTTCCCTTGTCTGCTTTTGCCTCATCTTTTAGCACAAAACGCAGGCGTGTGGCGCAGTGAACGAGCGATACTACATTTTTTTCGCCACCTACCAGGTGTACAATTTCCTTAGCCAGTTTTTCATAACTCATGATGGACACCTCCATGTTCTAAGGGGCTTTTTACATATTTAGGCACACAAAAAACCTAAGCCTTGAAAAATGGTGGGCACTTTAGTCCCGCGATTTTTCATGACTTAGGTTTTGCCTGCATAACCAGTAACAATCCCAGTTAAAACTTATTAAATTCCTGTTACTCTCATAATATAATCATTCTACCATATTTGTCAACAAAAACTTTTAATCGTCTATTCTTGGTCCTTTTTCGTTGAAAACGTTCGACTTATCTGTTCACCACCCGTTCAATATGCACGGTCAGATACAATTTTTCTTCGTTCGTCAATTCGTGGTTGTATTCTTTTTGTACAAAAGCTCCGATTTTCTCTGTACAAGCAGCCGCTTCCTTATGCTTTTCCTTAATCATGTCATACAAATGATCATAGTTATTTTCGTAGTGATTTCCCTTAAATACGCGCTGGGCGAAAAATTTCAGATGCGTAATAAAACGGAAATAGCTCAGAGAGTCCTCGTCGAACTCTACCTTAAAATGATATTTTGCGATATTGATAATTTGCTGGATAAACTTCGTGATACTCATGGTCGTAATGACTTCCTCGTTCATTTCAGCATTCACGATGTGAATCGCAATATAAGCCGCTTCGTCCACAGGCAGTTCAATACCGAGCCTTTGTTTGATTTGTTCCAACGTTTTCAGACCCATCGCGAATTCTTCTTTGTACAGCTGCTTGACTTCCCACAATAACGCGTTTTTGATTTCCAATCCTTCCCGGTATCTTTCAACAGCGAAATTGATATGATCAGTCAGTGAAACATAAATATTTTCGTTCAGCTTTCTGTTTAGATTATGCTTGGCCTCATTAATGACTTCCTCCACAATCACGATCAAATCAAGCGGTACCTCACGCAACAGCATTTTAAAGTTATCGGACGTCTGCTTGTTTTTCAGAGCAAATACCTTCTGAATTCTGGTTTCGTCCACTTTGTCTCCAGGCTTTTTCTTAAAAGCAATCCCCCGACCCATCACCACGAGTTCGGTGCCGTCGGTCTGGTAGACGCTGATTACATTGTTGTTAATGACCTTTGCTATGTTCATCTCGATCCCCCGTTCCATATGCCAGCAAGAGCCACACATGCTCCATCCTCTTTATTGTAAACAGAAAAAAACCGAAGCACGCCAAATAAACAAGACTGTAACATCCGCTTATTCGTGGCTTAGGTTTTGCCTGCTACGCAGTAACAATCCTAAAAATGATGGAATTGCGTCAAGTATAGCCCGAAGAGGAACGATTGTCAACGCTTTCAATGAAGAAACGGAGATCGGAAATCCCCGTGGGCCCGGGACGTCCGATCCTATTTACTTGTGGTACGATTATTCGCCCAGATTTTCGCCGTCGGAATGAATTACGTTTTTGTACCAGTGGAAGCTTTTCTTTTTAATACGTTTCAACGAACCGTTGCCTTCGTTGTCACGGTCCACATAAATATAACCATAGCGCTTTTTCATCTCTCCTGAGGAAGCGCTGACAATGTCAATAGGTCCCCAACTTGTGTAACCGATAATTTCGACTCCGTCTTGAAGAGCCTCACCCATTTCGGCAATATGCCGCTTGAGATAGTCGATCCGGTAATCGTCGTTAACTTCTCCTTCAGGCGAAACCACATCATTGGCACCAAAACCGTTTTCCACTACGAACAGTGGCTTTTGGTAACGGTCATGCAATTGGTTGGCTGTGATGCGGAATCCTTTTGGATCGATCGTCCAGCCCCATTCGGACTTGTCCAGATATGGATTGGCTACGGAGCCAAATACATTACCACTGGTCATATTCTTGACGATTTCCGGGTCTGTGCTGGTCGTCCGGCTCGAATAATAGCTGAATCCGATATAGTCAACGGTATGATCTTTCAGAATGGCTGCGTCGCCTGATTCCATCTCAATGTTTAATCCATAATCCTTGAAGAAGCGCTTCGCATAACCAGGATATTCGCCGCGTGACTGTACATCAATAAAGAAGTAGGACTCGCGGTCTTTTTCCATGCCCTGATATACATCCTCGGGATTACATGTATACGGATAGAAGCTGCCGGCAGCAAGCATACAGCCAATCTTGGCATCTGGAATGATCTCGTGACACGCTTTTACAGCCAGCGCGCTTGCGACAAGCTGGTGATGTGCAGCCTGGTACTGAATTTGTTTAACGTTCTCACCTTCTTGAAAAACAAGACCGGCGCCGAGAAACGGCAAATGGAGCAGCATGTTAATCTCGTTGAATGTCATCCAGTATTTCACTTTATCCTTATAGCGGGTGAATACTGTTTTGGCATAGGTTTCAAACAGGCCTACCAGCTTCCGGTTCCGCCAGCTTCCATATTTCTCGACCAGACCTACCGGCACGTCAAAATGAGCGAGGGTAACGACTGGCTGAATGCCATGTTTATGCAACTCGTCGAACAAATCATCGTAGAATTGCAAACCTGCTTCATTAGGAGTAGCGTCTTCTCCCGTTGGAAAAATACGAGCCCAGGCAATGGAAACACGCAACGCCTTGAAGCCCATTTCTGCAAATAGCGCAATATCCTCGCGATAGTGATGATAGAAATCAATGGCTTCGTGGGAAGGATAGAATTCGCTTTCAAGTGGAGTCAGCGAGGGAACATTTCCTTTCATTATGCTTCTTCTCTTCTCTCCGGTAGGCAGCAGATCCACCAGACTCAATCCTTTACCGTCTTCCAAATAAGCACCCTCAGCCTGATTGGCAGCAAGAGCACCGCCCCATAAAAAGTCTTTAGGAAAAATATAACTGGACATAAACATTCTCCTTCCAAATGTGTGATAAAAGGGGTAGCGAAGGGTGATAGACAATAAAAAAACCCAAACCAGCCTGTATACACTTACAGTGTAAACAAGCCAATTCAGGTTATGCCCTATCGGTAACATCCCATGAAAAGGTTATACGTATTTGATTGAAACTCTAACAAAGATTTGGGAACCTGTCAAATTCATTTGATATAATAACACGCAATTAACAAACCAACAACATTATTTCAATCGCCTATTGGGTAATGAAAAGAAGCATGAAAGAGACCTCAGATAAACGACTTTACGAAAGATACCTGGCTATTCGCCTTCGTCTGGAAGGGCACATGTTTTCGGAGATCGGTGATCTACTCAGTCGCTAATTTAAAATATTTTGTTGCAAGAAATTTAGAAAATCCCTTTGCATAGAGCCAAGAGGAATAATTTTTTTGATTATCTTGAACCTCCAATGCTGTCCTTTACTGTTAAATGACCATATTGCAGAAGACAGATATATGGAATGATATTTTTGTTCTTGTAAATCAGCTACTTCAAATTCAACTTTTTGTACTACTTTAGTGGAAAATAGATTCAGGAAAAGGATAATAATTTTATCATTATTTAGGAGTAATATAGCTCGACTTGTCCAAGCCGAAAGGCTTTGAGGAGTTGAATAGCAGATAAGCATGTTAGGTTCTCTATGCGATTCAGTTAGCTTATTAATAGTTTTTTTGTTAATGAATATCATAATCAAATACCTTTCTATTTGGATGTTCAAATAAAATAGCATTTTAAAGAATATCTTTAAAAATTCCAATTGTTTATGATAAGAGCAAATATATTATATACTCCCATAAGTAAACTATTTATATTATATAATACCACAAGTAAACTATTACAAGAAAGGCTACATACTCTATTAAGATGGTTACTATATAAACCGCAATTTAAGATCATAACCTAAACCAGTAGACGACCAATTTCTCCCAGTAGTTGTTTATGGGATGCAAGAGCAGGTATTAAATTTTTTCATATGCTTTTAGCCTCAGCTACGAATTCGTGAGTAATGAAACCGACTAGAAAGGTTAACAACGCATAAAAGACCGCTATTTTCGAGTATCGTTTGTCCTTTCCCTTTGCCTACGATTTGCAGAACGTATGGGATCGGCACGTTAATCGCCGAAGTCCGCAAACTGACAGGCACCTGGCATTTTCGCCACCTCACATAATGGACGCCTCCATGCCGTCCGTAAGTCGGATCGGCATGGAACGTGCGTGCCCCGGTCAGCCGCCTTGACAATCCTCAACCTATATAAGTTTCTCCAACTACCAGTTTCGTTCTTTCGTTAACTTGACTCCCATCACCCTTTATTTACAATAACCTTCTTTATGGTGATAATTCCAGCTCACCCTACTAGTCATTGAAAGATAATACCCTTTAACGGCATACAGTGACGAAACCCGCCACACGCCAAAATTCGAGCAGCTTTTCCTTTGAACCAAGCTGCTGGAAAATATGATCACTTTATCATTCGGTGCAAGATTCTTGCTCCATACTAACGTGAGTCTGCCAAAGGAAATATTTAATGAACTCGCAATATGTCCAGTCGAATATTTACTGACATCCCTGACATCTAGAATCTTCACATTTGCAAGCGGTGATGAGATAGGTCCCAATCTTCAAAACTCACATTAGTAAGGGATCGTAGAGGCCACGATTGTATTATTAACCATAAACTAAACAGTCCAATTGAAATGACGAATCACTGTCATCATACTATACTTCCTCCATCCTAAGCTCAGCAGATATTAAGATATATGCGCAAGCTCATTTATTGGAATTATTCGAGTTCCTATTATTCCGAGACGTACTACATTCAATTTAGCTTACCCATAGATTGCTTCATCTGATCGTAAGTTATCGCTCCCATAAATTTTCGCCATGCTCAGGACGGGAAAAAATCTATTGACTTGTTTAACCATCGATAGAGAGAAAGTAACAAGCAGCGAAATGAGCAATATGCCTGCTGCAAATACTACTAATAACGTTATCTCCTCCAACTTCTCTCCTCCTCATTAAATCAGAGTATCGCTCGCAAACAGTATTGCAATTTTATCTTATTATTTTTATCAGAATAATGGCTAAACTTGACTTCGTCTCTACACATGTTAAAATTCTATTCATCAATTGATATAGTACTTATTATGAAGAGATTGTTGGTTTCATAGTTCAGTGTATGGAGAAGCATTTTTGATTTGCCATATTGGTCAAAACATATAGTGTAGGATCCTTAACATATATCACCAAGTTGAAGTGAGGTTATAAATGAATGGAAGAGATGCTAAAGTGTGCAAAGCTTTTTAAGGAAGATCTATATAAGCAACTGGCTAGAATAGGTAAATGTCTATCAAGTGATAAACGTCTTGAAATCTTGAATGTACTATCACAAAGTCCCAGAACAGTGGAGAAATTAGCCGCATGTACAGAAATGAATATAGCTAATGTTTCTCGTCATCTACAGGTCTTACTGGACGCTAAGCTTGTTAAGTTCACAAAGAAAGGAACTTACGCCATATACTCACTAGCAGATCCTGAGATCACTGACTTTCTCTCTTCACTATGGAAGATTAGTGAGAAGCAAATTCCTGATATCAAGAGAATGAAAGATGACTTTTTAAACAATTTGAATGACATCCATACCCTATCCATGGATGAAGTAAAGAAAAAACTAGATGAAAACTCCATTATCTTAGTTGACTTACGCCCCAAAGAAGAGTTTGAAACAGGACATATTCAAGGAGCAATTTCAATGCCGATGGAAGATCTAGACGTATTAATGGGAGAGTTACCGGAGGAAGCTGAAGTGGTCGCTTATTGTAGAGGGCCATTATGCGTTTATTCGGCACTTGCTACGCAAAAATTGCAAGTTAAAGGATTCAAAGCGTATCGTATGGAAGACGGAGTGAATGAGTGGCAGGAACATTTTCATATACATTAACCAATCTAAGCCTCATCTAAAAAAGACTTCGAAGCCCACATATTTGTGACTTTGAAGTCTTTTTGTGAATAATGCAAACCTGGACATTATACGACTTGATTAGAGCGAATAATACTCATTGACATTTAGCTTTACTATTCCAATCCGTGTGCTGCAATATAGCTACTTGTAAGATCCTCTCCAGAATCGATAGTTACTTTTCCTTGAGTTCCTACGGGAATGCCGACCTTTATCAGTAATTGACCAATATGGCAATTTTCTTCTGCTTTTTGCATCAAAGCTTCTGTCATGCTTATGTCTTCATTGGTCGCTCCTGGATTCAGAACAACATGCGGGCGATGGATAATACTTAATAGATCACCATGAGTTATATTACCTTCTGTATCCATAAAGAATCCTGTCACAGGAAGTTTATTTTTATCTAACATATATGCTAAGGTCATCGTGTAACAAGCTACTGCAGAAGAGATAAGAAGTTGTTGTGGGTCAGCCCCTTTACCACTTCCCCCTTTGGGGACTGGAATTGCAATTTGAGTTTGTAGATTGTCACTTTTAATGCGTCCATCACCCTTTGCATCTTTGTACCAAACCGTATTCATGTTAATTGTTTTTTCTGCCATATTAACATCCCCTTTTAGGTATTGTAAGTCCAAAACTTCGTTAAGGTTAAGATTTATTACTCTATGAGATTTGACAAATTTCTCACTAAGGGACTGCTCTTTTATAAGTTGTATAAAACCTTACAGCCGCCTCACGTTCTGGTGCATTAATTTTCAATGTAATTTGAAGTTATGCTTTTGCCATAGAAATCAAACCTCCAATTAAATTATGTATCGCTCGATTAATACATCAATTATTCAATCGATCAATTGAATTTTATTATATAATTTTACTAACGTCAAGTATACAACTAACGTACAAAGTGAAAAATTAACTATTCATGTATTTGTAATTGAACTCCCACCAATATTTACCACTTTCACACCTTATTTCATATTGAAGCCCTCATTGATATAACACTGTAATTTTTGTATTGCTTCACATATCAAACGGGGTAGTACCAGCGTCGCTGTCACTATGGGCAAAGTAAATGGATTAATATGTTAAATATAAGTGCTGGGAATTTCGCTATGATTGGAGAAATACCAGCGTCTCAAACATATGGAATAATCCTACATTTATCTTGTTGGGTTGTTTACGTTAATGGGCAAAGACAGAGCTAGGCTGCCGACATTGATCGGCAGCCTAGTCTTAGTTGGAGATTGAACTATCGTTTCCCGTTAGAATTCCTGTAAAACGAATAATCTGGTCTTTGCACAAAAACGAGCGCCT
>RCUF01000402.1_pt1 | contig 14211 bp, 12 predicted proteins | sample 2166311 | NCBI WGS metagenome assembly RCUF01 (sample SAMN09932608, study PRJNA488358) | compost metagenome | feature: garden; material: soil; isolation source: compost soil in 4-hydroxybenzonitrile-enriched culture | place: Germany: Experimental Botanical Garden Goettingen | collected 2016-01-27
CGGGTAAGAGTACCTTGTTAAAGACAATTGCCGGAATTTACCCGATTAAATCAGGTACTTTAGACGTTCAAGGAGAAATTCGTTCTCTGTTTGATTTAAACCTAGGATTTGACCTAGAGTCCACGGGGCGGGAGAACATTATGTACCGTGGTCTCCTGTTGGGTGAATCTCCGAAAACGATGCGGGAAAAAGAGCAGGAAATTATAGATTTTGCAGACCTTGGAGAATTTATTGATTATCCAATCAGATCTTATTCTGCTGGAATGCTAGTTAGACTTGCCTTTTCCATTTCAACTTCCGTATCAGGTGAGATCCTTTTACTTGATGAGGTTATTGGCGCGGGAGATGCTTCCTTCATTGCCAAGGCTAGAGACAGGATGCATAGTTTGATGAATCGCGCAAAGATTCTTGTTCTTGTTTCGCATGATCTAACTACGATTACTGAAATCTGCAATAGGGTCGTGTTGATAAAACAGGGTGAAATAATTAAGGATGGTGAACCGGAAGAAGTAATCAAGTACTATAAAAACTCTATCTAAAGATTAGACGAAGGAAGGGTTACAGTGTTGAAAAAAAGAGTTTTATGGATTTTGAATCATGATACGCTGAGCAAGTTTGAACTCCCCTTATTACGGGACCTTGGATTTGAAATATTTACGCCTAAGATTGTTCCAAAGGAAATTTTACAGGCTAGTGGATCTGTGGTTTATGATTATGATTGTACATTAACTATTCCAGAACAAGACTTAGAAATTCTTAATGGGTATAATTTTTATGAGAATATGGATATGCCATTATATATAAAAAATATTTTAAATAAAAATTTCGACACTGCTCTTGTGATGTTTGACCTTTATGCCCTAGAAAAAATGGTTTTGAATTTTAAAGGCCAAATCTTTGCTAGAGCTTTTGGAGTTGGAAGTAATCAAACTTATCATGATATATTAAGAAACTTTTACCATGAAAGTTTTTTGTATAAATTGGAACAGATCAAAGATAGATTCTGGTTTTCTCAATGTTACGATAATATATCGGAAATCGAAGACGGCATAATAAAAGAAAAGGCATTGTATATGCCTTTGGGGCTTCCATCAGACTTTTATGAAGTTGAAGACCAATGGACAGGTGAATTAGATAAGTTATTATTTTTTTGTACGCGTATAAAGTACAACTCTGAGTCAGAAAAAATTTATAATAAATTTAAAAGTGATTTTAAAGGCTTCGATTATCTCGTCGCTGGTAATCAACCAGTTCCGGTTGATGATCCTAGAGTAATAGGTTTCCTTGATCGAAATGAGTTAAATGGTGTTTATAAAAAATGTAAGGTTATGTATTATCATTCCACACTTCCACGCCATGTTCATTATCATCCGTTAGAAGCTATGATAGCCGGTATGCCAGTTATTTTTATGGAGGGCAGTTTGCTAAGTGTTCTTGGTGGGAAAGAACAAGCAGGGTGTTGTAAGGATATTAATGAAGCCCGTAAAAAAGTTAGAAGAATTTTAGATGGTGATGAAACACTCATTGAAATGATTAGGCGGGATCAAAAGAAAATTTTGTATAAGTTCTCATATCAATACAATAAAAATGAATGGGAAAAAAACTTCTTATCCATAATAGATAAACTTGAACCAGCTAAGAGTGAAGACATACAAACATTAGCTGTATTTTTATCTGACAAGCAGTCAAAAGTTCATATAGATGATTACGTGGAAATGGTAAAGTTGCTTGACATTAGCTTGAAAAATATTCATCCCTTTAATCGTTTGACATTTAACGTCCTGCAAAATCAATATGATATTGATACAGATTTTTCATGTCTTATGGAACAAAATATTACTGTTAAAGATTATTCATTAAAGACGATTTCTTCCGAAGACATGAACGAATCTTTGGCGCTTATGTTTAAAAAACATGAGCCACTATGGCACACCAATTACGTATTTCCGCAAGACTACGCACAGAATTATGCTGAAGCAGATTATTGGCTGTTTTTAAATGATAATATTGATAGTCCGATAGCTTCAATCAAGCCCTACGGTTTGTTTATTGAAAATGTTGGGGACCGATTCTATAAAACCACAAACTCTATACGTATCTTTAATATGAAGAAAGCTTCTTTTATTTTAACAAATTCCGAGCAAACAAAGCTTGATCTAGTAAAGCATTTTGGTATTAACGAAATGTGTATTTTTTTAATTCCTTTTATATTTTCTAAGCCGAGGATAAAAAATAACATTATTTTAAAAGGTGTTTATACTCTTATAGAGATGGATCTTTCAAAACTGGAATTGGTTAGGGATGCCATGATCGACATTATAGATTATTACAGATTGTTTAAGAGTGAGGAAAAATTAAAAATACATTTTAATCACTATGATCAGAAACAAACAGGTTCATTCCTGAACGAAATGAGCAGCTATATTCAAAATAATGATTTTTTGAAAGATAAAATCACTATGCATGTTGACCTTGGAATAAATGAATATAATGCATTATATGCAAATTCTAAAAAGGTCATTATACCTCACAATATTAACGATATAAATTTCAAATTAGCAAAAGCCGCATTTTATTCGAAACAAGTTGTTGTTAATGATTTTCCCTTTTACAAAGAGTTTGAGATATCTATTGGTTATTCCTTTGACTATAGAAAATTTAGATCAAAGAAAAACACTTTGTTGGAGGTCTTAACTGAACCCAATAATAACGAAAGTATATGTTCATATTCGAATTCTAGGTTTATGCCTGAATACCTAGTCGATGAAATCTCGCAAGTATGGAGGAAGCTATTATGAAAAAAACAGGCATATTTCTAGGATTTCAGCCCGGAGACAACATTTCGATACATGGAATTGGGCGGTTGCTGGCCTTTATGCTTAAAGAAAGAAAGATGACAACTAATGATGATATTGTATTATTTTGTCCAGCATGGCTGACAGAATCTCTAAATTTATTATTAAAAGACAATAAAATAACGGAAGATAGATTTGAAATAGTCACAACAAGCAGCATACCCTATGGTGTGAAAATGAAAAACTATTGGTCAAACAGAAAAAAGGCAAAGAGGGAAGTATCTAGGATAAGGCAGTTCTTTAGCAAATATATTTATAAGACGAAAAACTTAACAAAATCTCTTTTGGCGGATCTTTTCAGTACATCTTCCTGGCTTATGTTTATAATGAAGATCTTCTGTTATGCTTTAGTTGCTTTAATCTCCTCTCCCTTCTTAATAATAGTTAGTATTCTATATGCATTTTGTAGACTGATTAAGTTTACAAAACGCAAACTACTAGGTTTCTTTAAAAGGCCCTCACCCCAATTAAAGAGTATAAAATCATTAATAATTAAGGGGCGGGGCATAATCTATCAAGCTGTACTTGATAATGAAATGAATAAGCTTGTTAAACTTGTGAACAACCGTAAGGATGTAAAAGTTTGTTTTATCCCGTCTATGACATGGTCCCAAATAAAAAATTTAAATTGTAAAAAAGTGCTTGCTGCTCCGGATATTGTGTTTTATGATTTTCCAACTCAATTTCCTGGGGTTATCAATATTCATAAACGAATTCGCATCAGTATCTCATCTGCAGACCATTTGATTACTTATAGTGAACATGTGAAAAGGCAACACCTTATGGATAAATGCGGTGTAGAACCGAAAAAAATTACCGTAATCAAACATGCTAACATAGACATGAATCCATATTTAAGTGTACCAAAAGCAATCAAAGGTTACTTAACTCCATCTGAAAATGCACAACAAATTGTGAAGAGGCACATTCATTCAAAATATGGTCCAGGACATGTGTTATATAATTGTGATTTAGAAAAACTTGATTGTTTAATATATTCATCACAATACAGGTCTCACAAAAATATATTCAACCTAATTAAAGCAATTAAAATTATAAATAGAGATATGCATCACAGCGTAAAACTAATTTTAACAGGAGATATTACAAATGTAAATTATTTACAAGATTATATTAAGTTAAATTATTTGGAAAATGACGTTATAGTAATGCACAATATATCTTCAGAAATGTTAGCAGCCATTAATAGGCTTTCTAAATGCTCTGTCAATCCAACCCTTTTTGAAGGAGGGTTTCCATTTACGTTTTCAGAGGCATACTCGGTTGGGACTCCATCGGTTATGAGCGATATTAAAGTTGTAAGTTCTGAGATTGAAGATCCTAATCTAAGGAACTTAATGTTATTCGACCCTTACAATCCTTATTCAATTGCTAAAAAAGTTATTTGGGCATTGGAAAATACTCAAGATTTATATTTTGCTCAGGCAGATTTATATGGGAAATTTAACCGAAGGGATTGGAAAGTGGTAGCAAATGAATACAATCAAGTGTTTAATGAAATCATAGTTTAAATTTAAAGTATAGGTGAGTCCATGAAAAAATTTCTGAAGTTAATTACAATTCTATTGATATGTGTCTCTATTTTAAATATAAGTTCTACTTATGCGACTAAATATGAGGATGATGTCAATTTATTGATTAATCCCAACGACACAGAACAATATTCAAAAAAGTTTGATGTGAGCATACAAATCAATTTTTTTAAAAAGGACTTGTACAACGAAAATGTGTATCTGTCCTATCATGTTTATGACGAAAGCGGCAAAGAGATACTATGGGAGGGAGAGAGGTACCCGATTATAAAAAATATTGATGGAAAGATTTCTATGGACGTTACTCTGGATTTGTCACATGAATCTGCCTTAGCAAAAGTGAATAAGGGAAATATAAAATTTGACCTCGTTGATGAGAAAAATGTTTATTGGTTCTCAACAAACTCCAAAATAACTTTTTCTTCTGAGGTGCTTGAATTCGATTTTAATTTTTGGAAAAAGTCTCTTCGCGCTTTAACTGTTACAATTGGAAATAATCCAATTATATTTAGTATTAATATCGTATGTTTCCTAATATTTATCTTATCTTTGATCAAGATAAAGCGAAATGGATTTTTTTATAACTAAAATTGACATTTAAATAACTTTAGATGGGATACAGGTGTATGAAAGCGAAAATAAAAAGTTCAAATACTCTAGTTTTCTTAATATTTCTGTCTGTAGTATTAATAGTTTATAGAGGTACTATTAATAACCATACCCTTTTAGTAGGGGGAGATGGGATAACATACTACCTCTCTAAGTATTTTCTTGTAAATAGTTTAGCGTCGGGAGAACTGCCATTTTGGAATCCATTTGTAGCATTGGGAACACCTTTTTTAGCAGATATTCAGCAAACTGTGTTCTCTCCATTTAATATACTGTATTTTTTTTTCGACACGATCATTGGGTTTAATATCTTTCATGCATTGCAGTTAACTTTTGCGGGTTTCTTTATGTTTCTATATATTAATGAAATTTTCAAGAAAAGAAGCATTGGGATTTTTATTGGTTTTATATTCGCATTTAGTTCAATGATCGGTGGAAATCGAATTGAACATACAGTGATTATTACAACAATAATATTTTTTCCACTAATATTGTTTTTTTTAGAGCGGTTTAAAAATACAGGGAATGATAAATATTTAATCTTTTCTTCTATAGGGATGGCTATTCATTTTCTAAGCGGATTTACTCAGATTGTTATTTATTTTGATATTGTTTTTTTTGTTTATTATATATATGTTTGCAGAAATCTTAAATTTACTTTGAAAATGATTTTGGTAAAATTATTCAAGTGGTTAGTGCCTTATTTTTTGCTTTGCGCTATACAGTTGATACCTACATTACAATTAATGGGCCAGTCAGGTAGAGATAAAGTATCATTTGAGTTTTTCTCTGTACTTGCTTATGATTTGAGAATTCTTTTAATGATGATCTTTCCGTATGGCTATCTTGATAAATTTGAATCATTCGGTGCATATGCTTCTTCTGGGATCGATATTGAAATTTATATTGGAATTATTCCCTTTATGTTTCTTATATATGCAATAATATATCACTATAAGGATAATTTTATTAAATTGATTTCTGGTATTATGATAGGTGCTTTTTTCTTTGGTATGGCACCAAATATTCCTTTGTTAAGTAAATTTATTTATGAAATCCCTATTATAGGTTCATTTAGGGTTTCATCAAGAATATTGAGTGTTTTTTTAATATGTGGTCTTATTTTATTTGGTTATACATTAAGTAAACTAAATGAAAAAAAAGAAATACAAAGATTGATAAAATTTAGTGCGTTGTTCACCATATTTATTGTTTCCAATATGTTTGTACTGGAATCAACATTCTCTCAGCCCACTATTCCAATAGAAATTTCTAATTATTATGCTTGGAAGGGTGGAGTGTTTTTCCAGGTCTTTATGCTTTGCTGTGTAAATCTTATTGGCTTGTCTTTTTTATATATAACTAACACAAAAAAATATATGCATCACGCAATCATAGGAATTCTTTGTTTAGTTACAATAGCAGACGTAGGGAAATATAGTTTACTAAGAAGCACACATTCGTCTGATGAAGTCTTAAGTGATCATACTCCGCTACAGATCAAAAAACTAATCGAGGATAAAGACATCAATTATCGTTTTTTTGCCTTGTTGAACGCACCTGAACAATACAATGATAGTGAATTGAAATCAGCAAAATTTCACCGGAATCTTATTCCAAAAGCGATGTTCTTTAATAGTTACATGACTTTTGTGGATCAAAAATATAAAAATTATAATATTGATGAAACAAAACTCTATCCTTTTACTACTAATTCTTTGAGATCAAGAAACGATCTTATTTCTATGATGTCAATTCAATATATTTTAGATGCCTGGGATCAGAAACTTGATAATTCTATACTCACTAATGAGAAAGGAAAACAAATCTTCTCAGAAAGTGACATTTCAATTTTAAATAATGAATCTCAATTATCGGTTAAGAGCTACCCGGTGAAGTTAGAGCCGAACTCTGCATATAAAATAACTATAAAAATGACTCTATCTGAGTCACCCCAACTGTTCTATGTGGATTTTTATAATGAAACATATGATGATCCTAAACAAGATGGAGTATTTAATAATATTACCGCTGGAACTAAGGAGTATAGTACGATTATTTATACTGAGGAATCTGTGTCATCCAAGGATGTTAATTTCAGATTAGTTTCAAAATCGAATTCAGATATTCAAATTATTAAAGTTGATATTGATAAAGTTAAAACAATAGAGGCTTATAATCAAGTTCTCAACGAAGATGGTATAATCGTGTATGAAAATGCTAATGCCAAACCGATTTTATACGTCCCTAAGCACGTTCAGTCTGTTGATTCGTTTGAATTGCTCTATGGAACTGAAAGTACAATGCGACTTGATGAGTTTAGTTATATTCAAAACTTAGATCATAATATGGATTTAACAAAGGTAAATACAACTATCACCGATATTATAAAAAAGAATAATAGTGTCTCAGCAAATGTTACATCGGATAAAAATACGTTTATTAATCATTCGCAATTATCCTATCCAGGTTGGAAAGTATACGTAGATGATAAACAAGTACCTATTTATAATGTTAATAATTTAATACAAGGAGCAGAAGTACCAGCAGGTAACCATCATATTTCCTTTGTTTATGATCCGTTAGATGTTAAACTTGGGGCTTCTATATCGCTTCTTGGTGTGGCGTTGTGCTGTTACTATCTATTTTATCCATCCATAAGGAAACGATATAACTTTAAAAGTAAAGGGGTTTAAGTGTAGGATATTATCATTTAACTGAAGAGCGTACACGTTAAATATATCTCTATGGAAATGAGTTGATGAAATGAAGGGGATAATATTAGCTGGAGGGAGCGGTACCAGACTCCATCCTCTGACTACGGTAGTCTCCAAACAGTTACTACCTATATATGATAAGCCAATGATTTACTATCCTTTATCCGTTCTTATGCTATCAGGGATAAAGGAAATTTTGATCATTTCTACTCCAGATGATACTCCCAGGTTTGAACAATTGCTTGGAAATGGATCTAATCTTGGAATAACTATTAGATACGCTATTCAACCAAAACCTGATGGATTGGCTCAAGCATTTATTATTGGAGAAGAGTTTATCGGGCAAGACAGAGTGGCACTAATTCTTGGAGATAATATTTTTTATGGGCAAGGGTTTTCTGAAATGTTAAAAAGTGCGGCGAGTCGAGAAAAAGGGGCCACAGTATTTGGCTACAGAGTGAAGGATCCAGCTAGATTTGGAGTTGTTGAATTTGATGAAAATTTCCATGCTCTTTCAATTGAGGAAAAGCCAAGCAATCCTAAATCTCCGTTTGCCATAACTGGATTATACTTTTACGACAATGAAGTTATTGAAATTGCTAAGACGATTATCCCTTCACAGCGTGGTGAACTTGAAATAACGGATATCAATAATGCGTATTTGCTTAAAAAGAAATTGACAGTTGAAATATTGGGACGAGGCTTTGCTTGGCTTGATACTGGAACCCATGAATCTTTGCTCCAAGCATCTCATTATATTGAGACTATTGAAAAAAGGCAAGGCCTAAAGGTTGCATGTGTTGAAGAGATAGCTTATTCAATGGGTTACATTTCAAAAGAAAAATTATTAGAGTTAGGTGAAAAAATGAATAAAAGTGAATACGGGAAGTATTTGATAGAATTAGTCAATTGAATGATATAGTAAGGGATAAAAGGAGAGAACAAAATTGTTGAGCGTTCGATTGAAAGTTAAGGAATTAAACCCCAAAATAATTGGTTTTTTTATTGTTCTCATTCTGATATGGTTTTATGGTTGGCATATCTCTATTGAAAATTTCATTTACGATTCCTCATTATACTGGGGATTGGGAAAAGAATTTACATCTAGCGGGAAATTTTCGTGGCTAACTTATGACCAGCCCGTTAGAGGGTATATATTGCCACTTATTAGTTATATTTGCATGACAGCAGCTGATTTGTTAGGTGTGGGAGAAATGGTTCTTTATAGATTTGTATCAGCTGTTTTCTATTCCTTTTTTATAACTGTTCTTATTCCTGTACTTTATGAAAAGATAACTAGTCATAAATTGAAACTAGCATATATTTTATTCTTTTTTGTATTAGTTGCTTACTTCTGGAGAGGCTTTTTCCTTTATCCATTAAGTGACTTTGTGAGCCTGTTCTTTATGCTTGTTGGTACCTATAATTTAATTTCTTATTTCAAGAAAAAAAATTTCGTTCATATACTTTCTGCGGGCTTTTTTATTGCTTTATCAACAATTGCAAGACCTTCATACCAGATAGTTTTAATACCAATACTAGTAATCTTTATTATTCATTCATTTATCATTAAGAAAGATAATTATAAGAAAAGTATACCTGTTGCGCTTATAGCAATAATTTTAGGGTCGAGTTTAGCGTATGGTCCTCAATTTTTTATTAATAAGAAGAACTACGATATCGATAGTCCTTTTGTTCAAACTGGGATTGCGTTTAAAGGGAGTCTGTTTACTCAACAATTACTTTGGGGCATGTATATTCAAAAATATGAAACAAACAACAATCTCGTAACCTATCCAAAAGAATCAGTGTTTTTCTATGATCAGCAAGGAATCAATTTATTAGATAAAGAGAACATCATCAACTTTAAGGAAAGCGGGCTTCAGTTACCTGAGAACTTTACTCTAAATCAATACTTATCATTAATCTTGAAAAATCCGTTAGACATGGTAACTATTTACTTTAAACATTTTTTTAACGGTGCAGATTTGATCTACCATTCTGTCTATTTAAATGATGTTTATAAAAACAGGTCAATATTCAGCTTCTTTAATTATTCTATATGGTTTATTTCTTTTCTTACTATTTGTAGTCTATTCAAAATTAAGTCTATTATAAAAGAGAAGTATTTTGAAATCAGTCTAATTCTTATAATTATCCTGCCTGCTTTACTATCTATTCCTTCGGCCATAGAAAGCAGATTCTTTCTTCCTCTATTCTTGCTGAATTATATTCTAATAGCATATTATTTGTTAAGTAGAAAAAAAAATTATAATGACTTGAAAAAGTACGTTATGAAATTAGCAATTCCATATGTAATTTATATGATAATATGCTTTACATTATCTATTACAACATTCTCGACCCTATCTGATGGTCACTATCTATTTCATAATTAAAGTTTATTTGGAAGATTCACTTGTTGTTAATGATGGATCATATTGAAAGTAGGTGGCTTCAGTACATATGAATAATATTGAAAAAAGCATATTATACGATTTTAATCAGGTAGGGGACGAGCGTGGCCTGTTAACTGTTATTGAAGAAAACAAAACGATTCCATTTGAAATTAAACGTGTATTTTATATCTATGGGACTGCAGATGGGGTGCGCCGTGGTATGCATGCTCACTATAAAACAAGGCAAGTATTGATCGCTGTGTCGGGGAGTTGTGCGGTTTCATTGGATGATGCAAGGAGAAAGACTAAAGTCATTTTGGATCATCCAACCAAGGCACTCCTTTTGGAGCCAAATGATTGGCATGAAATGTATGATTTTTCACCGGATTGTGTTTTGCTGGTTCTTGCATCTCATTTGTATGATAGTGAGGACTATATAAGAGACTACTCTAAATTCATCGAGGTGTACGGGTAATGGAAAAGAAATACTTTACTCATCCGCAGGCTATTGTAGAAACAGACCAAATAGGCGAAAATACTAGAGTTTGGGCTTTTGCGCACATTTTGCCTGGAGCCAGAGTTGGGACTAACTGCAATATCAATGACCATACGTTTATCGAAAATGATGTTGTTATAGGAAATAATGTTACAGTGAAGTCGGGTGTGTATATATGGGATGGGATAACGGTTAAGGATAATGTATTTATTGGACCGAATGTTACATTTACCAATGATCTAAGACCAAGGTCAAAACAGTACCCAGACACATTCTTAACCACGATCCTGGAGGAATGGTCTTCCATAGGTGCCAATGCTACAATTATTGCTGGAAATGCGATCGGCAGATATGCAATGATAGGGGCCGGGTCCGTTGTAACATGCAGTATTCCTAATAATACGTTGTGGTATGGAAATCCAGCCAAATTCAAGGGGTATGTATGTAACTGCGGCGAAAAGTTAGACATCCATCTCAATTGTTCTTCATGTGGAAGGAAGTTTGTTAGTAATAGTAATTCAATTGAAGAAGCACAATAACTATGAAACAAGGTGAGCCTATGATTCCCTTTTTGGACTTAAAGAAAATCAATCTACGGCATGAAGAAGCTATAATGAACGGAATGAGAGAAGTACTTCATTCTGGATGGTACGTTCTGGGGAAAGAAGTTGAAAATTTTGAATCTGAGTTTGCTGATTATTGCGGAACGAAATATTGCATAGGGGTGGCTAATGGTCTAGATGCTTTGGAATTAATTATTCATGGTTACGGAATCGGTGAAGGTGACGAAGTTATTGTTCCTTCGAACACGTATATTGCCACAATTCTCGCTATTTCTACTAATGGAGCAACTCCTGTCTTAGTTGAGCCAAATATTTTGACATATAATATCGATCCTTCAAAAATAGAAGAAAAGATTACACCGAAGACGAAAGCTATTCTGGTTGTACACCTTTATGGACAAGCCTGTGATATGGATCCGATACTGGATTTAGCGAAGAAGCATGATTTAAAAGTCATTGAGGATTGCGCTCAGTCTCATGGAGCAATATATAAGGGGAAAAGAACGGGTAATCTAGGCGATGCGGCAGCCTTCAGTTTTTATCCTGGAAAGAATTTAGGGGCATTGGGAGATGCGGGAGCAATCACTACTAATGATGAAGAATTGAAGGGGAAATTATTTGCACTAAGAAACTATGGATCAAACAAAAAATACCATAACATATATAAAGGATATAACAGCCGGCTTGACGAATTCCAAGCTCCGATTATTAGGGAAAAGTTAAAATTTCTAGATGATGACAACAACTATCGCAGAAAAATTGCAGATTTCTATCTTCAAAATATATCAAATAACAACATTATTCTTCCAGTTATAGAAAATGAGGCGGAATCTCACGTTTGGCATGTGTTTGTTGTTAGAATAAAGAATCGAGATAAATTTATTCAATATATGAGTACCAAAGATATTCAAACATTAATCCATTATCCTATTCCACCTCATAAACAAGAAGCTTACATAGAGTGGCAGGACATGAATCTCCCTATTTCAGAACAAATTCATTCAGAAATAGTAAGTATACCGATTAGTCCTGTTCTTGACATGGATGATGTTAAGTATATAACGGAGGCAATTAATGATTACCAGTAAATTCAAATTCTCAATTGTTGTTCCAATTTATTTTAATGAGTTAAATATTCCTTATACAATTCCTAAGTTACAGAGTCTTCAAGAACTTATCCCAGACTGTGAAATGGAGTTTATTTTTGTTGATGATGGTTCAAAAGATGACTCTTTGAAAATGTTACTTGAAGCAAAAAAGTTAGATCACCGGATAAAGGTGATAAAGTTGAGTCGAAATTTCGGCTCAATGGCAGCGATACAAGCAGGGCTTGAGCATGTGACAGGAGATTGTGTAGGTATTATCTCTGCGGATCTGCAAGATCCTCCAGAATTGTTTGAGACTATGATCGACCAGTGGAAAGAGGGGAAAAAGGTAGTACTCGCTACCAGATCTCAAAGGGATGAATCGTTTTCTCAAAGAGCATTCTCAAATTCTTACTATTTTTTGCTAGAAAAGTTCGCCCTTAAGGATTATCCTAAAGGCGGATTTGATTTTGTTTTAATAGATAGACAAGTAGTTTTTGAAATATTGGACATTAAAGAAAAAAACACGAATATCATGAGCCTGATCTATTGGCTAGGTCATGACAGAGAGCTTATTCCTTACACAAGAAAGGAAAGAAAACTTGGCAAATCCAGATGGACCCTTTCTAAAAAGGTGAAGTTGTTCGTAGATTCATTCGTCAGTTTTTCGTATATGCCCATCCGGGTCATGTCATTAATTGGCCTAGCCACTGCTCTCTTAAGTTTTTTCTATGGGATATTTGTAGTTATTTGTACTTTGTTCGGTTTAATTGATCTGCAGGGATGGACAACAATTATTGCATTAATTACCTTCTTACTTGGAATCATTATGACTATGCTTGGGATAATTGGGGAATATTTATGGAGGATACTTGATGAAAGTAGAAGAAGGCCGTCCTACATTGTGGATGAAGTTTTTAAATAAAGAATTTCTTAAATTTATAATTAGCGGTGGGATAAATACATTAGCAACTTATGGATTATATTTATTATTTCTCTTTGTTTGGGAGTACGAGGTCTCTTATACAATTTCTTATATTTTGGGAATCTTCTTGTCTTATTTTTTAAATACGTCCTTTGTATTTAAAGAGAAAGTAACACTGTTGAAATTTATTAAATTTCCATTTGTGTATTTAGTCCAATACCTTCTGAATATGGTAATCCTTCTTCTGCTTGTAGAATATATTAAGTTACCGGCTGAAATTGTACCTGTTATTGTAATCATCATTACTTTACCAATAACCTACTTGCTTTCAAAATATATCATTAAGAAAAAGTAGATAGACTGGTACAGTCTCATACGGAATTGGAAGGAGGAAAAATCATGAAAGTTACATCTTTATGCTTAAATGAAATTAAGTTATTAGAACCAGAGGTTCATTTAGATCAAAGAGGTTTCTTTTCTGAAACATACAATGAATTAGTACTAAAAACAAATGGGATAAACCATGTTTTTGTGCAAGATAATCATTCCTTTTCAAAAGATCCAGGGGTTCTTCGAGGACTTCATTATCAACTTAATCCTAAAGCGCAGGCTAAATTAATATCAGTTGTTACAGGTGCCATATATGATGTTGTGGTTGATATTCGTCAAGATTCTCCAACCTTTGGCCATTGGGTCGGTACCATTCTAAGTGAGCACAATAAACGTCAGTTGCTAGTACCAAAAGGTTTCGCGCACGGTTTTTGTACCTTAGTCCCCAACACTCAAGTTTTTTATAAAGTAGATGAATATTATTCTCCTGAAAATGATCGTGGGATTATATGGAATGATCCAGTTTTGAATATTGATTGGCCAACATCTAGCCCAATTCTTTCCGATAAAGATCAAAGGCATCCGATATTAAAAGATGCGGAACTTAATTTCTGATAGGATTCTTTAGGAGGTCACCATCCATGAAACTGCTCGTCACAGGCGGCGCCGGATTTATCGG
>RCUF01000403.1_pt1 | contig 14161 bp, 16 predicted proteins | sample 2166311 | NCBI WGS metagenome assembly RCUF01 (sample SAMN09932608, study PRJNA488358) | compost metagenome | feature: garden; material: soil; isolation source: compost soil in 4-hydroxybenzonitrile-enriched culture | place: Germany: Experimental Botanical Garden Goettingen | collected 2016-01-27
ACATGGGTTCGAATCCCATCCTCTCCGCCATACTCTAAATAAACCAAGCCATTCAAATACGATAGCTGATACCTTGGCCTTTATAAGCTAATGATTAGGAATCGTGGAGAGTGGCTTTTTTGTTGTATAAAAAGCTCGTTTTTTTCACACGTTATCAGATGTGGAGGTGCTGGCATGAATCGAGAAATGACAGTAGATCAGCAAAAGCTGGTAGAGGCCTGGCAGGAACAACTGCCGATTCTTTTGAATTCAGGGGACAAATCACAGGTACAGGCAGATGAAGCTGACAACCGGACTATACGGATCCATATCGAGGTAGAAGGCCGACAAATGTACTCCTTTGATTTTGCATGTACTTATGTAGACTCCCGGGAAGTACAGGTTACTTTAGTCGATGTAGAACGGGACGGACAGTCTGTAGATGAACGAACAGATATCATTCAGCAGTTAGTGTCCGATTATACTCGGCATATTCACCAATGTGCCCAAACATTACAGTCATTGACGCACTCGTAGGTCATGAAGGAATGAGGAGGAAGACTACATGACAAAAGCCAAAAACGGTCTGGATAAAAACCTGTCTAACATTGTTGATGATTTGGAGCAACGCCCAGTTAATAGTCATCAGGCACAGCAAGTGCAGCAGGATCGTAATGATCGCCGTCATCAGGATTCACTAAATCACGATAAAACGGAAGATCTACACCATCTATAGTCCTATTTTAAATGGTAATAAACGGATTCGTTGATGTACCACAAATATAGACTGAGAATGGAGGATGCATAAATGGGCAAGCCTAAAGCCATTCCTGTCCCCGAAGCACAGGATTCTGGTGGAAGTAACGAAAAGCGGGAGCGTAGTCATCAGCAAGAGCCGTTATCCGGTTCCAAGAAGGTGAAACAGCGGAATCACGTGGATCATCATAATAGAGAAGGCTCATAAGCAGGCAGACCTTTCTCCTAAAATATATTGCATAGTATGTACACCCTGGTTAGAGAGCCAGGGTGTCTTTGTGCTTATTGTAGAGGATTTTTCAATAAATGTTTCATTGCCTGTGGGTATACGGTAAAATAGGGGGGTGTGTATTTTTTGAGAGTATTATAAAAGGGGTTAATTACGAGAGGAGAGAATCTACACAATGAGTAAAAAGTTATCTGTCTTGATACTCACTATGGTGTTGCTTTTGACGGTAGCCTTGGTCGGTTGCAGTAAGAAGGACGAATTAAAGGAAGCCATTACAAATGGTACTACTAATGTAACGAAGTTGAGTTCTTATGAGTTGAAAAGCCAATTCAAAATTAAAGATCTGTCTATTTCATCGAATTCACTTCCAGCTATTCAAAATGCGTTTATAACCGGTACATTAAAAAATGCGGATATTACACTGGACGGTGTGTACCAAAAAGAGCCGTTACAATCTGAGATGACGCTGGGTATCCATCTAAAGGGTAATTATTCTACTCCATATACGATTCCTATGGTTGTGACAAAAGACAAACTGTATGTGAAGCTTCCTGATCTTCCTTCATACCGGATTCCGAAAAAAGCTATAGGTAAGTTCCTGGAGATTGATCCGAAGCAGCTCGCAGAGCAGTCTGGAAGCAAATTTAATCCTGAGATCATGGATCCTGCACAGGTCCAAAAGTTAGTATCTGAAGTTGTAAGCGCCTTGCTCTCTGAGTATGATCAAGCTACGTATTTCTTTGATATTGATCCTAAAGATGCTAAACTGCCACAAGGCGTTGAAGCTAAACAGGTGGTTCAATTTAAAGTAACGGACGATAATTTGAAGCAAGCAGCAGGTATATTTATTACTAAGGCGCTTCCTAAGGCTATTGATGTTATTTCTAAAGACGAATATGCAAACATGTTTCAAGTGAATAAAGAAAAACTGGCTGAAACGAAGAAAAAACTGCAATCCAATACCAGTGAAGTTAGTAAGAAGTTCAATAATCTGACTGTGAAACAGTTTGACATTAACACAGCATTGAACAAGAATGATATTCCTATGTATCAAGATTTAAATGCGAATGTGGAGTGGAATGATCCAATATCAAAAGACAATGTGAAATTGTTTGTAACAGGCTATATGCAATACAGCAAAATCAATGAAAAAGCAACATTTAAATTAAGTATTCCAACAGGGGATCAAATTCTTACAATCGAACAACTGCAAAAAATGCAAACTGTTGCTCCTTAAGTATGGGATGACATGATTGTATGACATCATTTTTTTCGAATATGATGTAAGAAAACCGCTCGGCATAAGCCGGGCGGTTTTTTGTTTACTGTTAATGTTGTCCCTGTGCAGTCATTTAGCTCTGCCACACGTCATCCTCAGCTAAAAGTCCAAACATCTGGTGATCCTGCCATGCGCCCTGAATTTGTACAAGCTTGCGAGCAATGCCTTCTGGCTGGAAGCCGCACTTTTTTAATACACGTTGTGAGGGATCATTATGCAAAAGGGTACCCGCTTGGAGACGATGTAGAGATAAGGCACGAAAGGCATATTGTATGATCAACTTTAAGGCTGCGGTCATATGCCCTTTACCCTGTTCATGATGATCCATCATGTAGCCGATATCAGCGAATTGTCCAACTCCACGTACTAGATTGGAAATAGAGATATAACCGATGAGCCGTTCTTCCTTTAAGAGAAAGATACCAAACACGTAACCTCGATCCTCTTCGGCCTGACGCAATTTCTGACGGATATAATCCTGCTGTTTCTCTAATGTGAAAAATGAATCCTCGTAAAGCGGCTCATAAGGCGCATGGGAATCCCTATTACGGTGCCTAAGGGCGAGAAGGGCTTCGCTATCCGCCAAGCTAAATGGCCGTAAAAAGATACCTTGAGGCGTATTATACAAGCTCATAGGCATGGGTTGGTCTCCTTCCATGGGGAATTAGCAATGAGATGAAGTGTTTTGGACGTTTTCCCCTCAGGATGAGGATGGGGGAGGAGACAATCTGGCTGCCGCTCTTTTTTGCCGGAGATGCCGAAAAAAGTTCGTTAGCAGCGAGGCGCATTCCTCCTGCAGTACACCACTAGTTACTTCTGTACAATGATTGAACCGAGGCTCCTGTAATAAATTCATCAGCGTGCCTGCGCAGCCTGCCTTGGGATCTGTAGTTCCGTATATCAAATGGGGAACCCGTGATTGAACAATGGCTCCGGCGCACATTGGACACGGCTCCAAAGTGACATACAGCCTACAATCCAGCAGGCGCCATGCGCCTAAGTACTCACTGGCCTGACGAATGGCAACCATCTCTGCATGTGCGGTTGGGTCAGCATCCGTCTCGCGCAAATTGTAGCCGCGACCGATGATTTCATTATCTTTTACGATGACAGCCCCGATGGGGACTTCACCTAACATTTCTGCCTTATACGCTTCCTGAATGGCTTCTTTCATCCAATAGGCGTGATCCATGGTGGTCACTGGAAAATGCTCCTTTCAAAACGCGGAATTATCCAACGAACAAATATTCCGTTGTTAACATGATGTGAATAAAATTGTGGATAACATGGCACTTGTCCACAGGTTTATCCACAGTTTATAATAAAATCTGTGTATTTGTGGACTACTTGTGGATGATTATCTTCTTATATTGTAGGCAAACCCTTGTCTATTGACAATACTGTACACAAGGTGTGTATTTATGTATATCCGGTAAATGTAAATGCTGGTATCACAGGCGCTATTACGGTATCATTGAGTTAGCAATTGCCAGTAATCGCCAGCATACGGCAAGAGGTGAGAAATCAGTGTGTCGATAAAAATCAGAATAACGATCATTTTGTCGGGGTCCGTCCTGTTTATCCTTTTATTAAACATCGCACTCAATTATTACACGACCCACGAAAATCTAAGAAGTGACAGTGAAACTAAAATGGTTCTGACGGCTAAAATTATCGGAGGAGCTATCGAACAAACCCAACATAGCTGGGAGGCCGTTGACAAGCAGCTCGGATATAATCTGTGGCTTTCTGCCACGTTGGCTGCTAATCAGCTAGGTCCTGACATCCGAAATATTCAGCAGGAACAGCTTCAAAAGGTGGCCTCACTCCACAGAGATACTAATATTTCTTTGATGATTCGAGACGGGCAGGGGTATAAGGTTGTTAAATCCTCGGATCCAAAAGAAGTAACGCCATCTGATCCATTGACAGGGTATTGGAAAAATGCAGTTGACCAATTATATGAGCATGGACAGGCTGCAATGGCGCAAGGTCAGAAACTGGATCATTTTTGGACCGGATCATTTGACTACACCGGTTCAGGCTCCTCACAGATTAACAAATGGGGATTTTATTATGACCAAAAACGTAACTACTTAATTCGAATTTCCTTTCAGGATACTTCAGTGCAAGATTTTATAACCATACTGAGCCCCGATGAGATTGTAAAGCAAACCCAACAAGTGGATTATCGCATCATGGAGATTACAGGAATTAACCCTGCAACCTTTGGTGGCGCTTCGATGGACAAGAACGGGAACGATTCGAAATACTATTACATGTACAATAAACCGATCCAATTTGGCACGTATCAACTAACGAGAGTGAAGGAAGATCGTTTGGCCGTGTCCAGAGCTATCCTCTCCGGGGAGAGTATTGTACAAGACTGCTATATCAAAGGCGAACGGGTTCTCGTCAGTTACATACCTTTTTACCCGGCTAACCGCGAAGCCTATGTTATCCGTATTGTTATGAATTATGATACGATTACTTCTGTTATTTCCAAGCAATTGATAAGCTTAATTGCTATTTCCATTGTCCTTTTGGAGGTTGTAATCATTGGAAGCTATGTGCTGGCAAGTCTGTTTGTCCGCCCAATTCAGTCGATTCTGGGGAAAGTGAACGAGATGGCTGATGGTCATTTTGATACACGGCTAGAAATAAAAGGTGGTCATGAGCTTGCACAGTTGGGTGAACGCATCAATGCGATGGCCTACAACCTAGGGATGTACACGAGAAGACTGGAACAGATGTATGAAGAGAACCGTTCTGTAAAGGAGCATCTGGAATCGGTTATTAATCAGACAGCGGATGCGATTCATGTAACCGACGAGGAGGATCGCGTCGTTCGGGTCAATCATGCCTTCGAAGCTTTGTACGGCTGGACCAAGAAAGAATTGGTTGGTCGTAAGCTGGAGTTTGTACCTCCGCAGCAACAGGAGGAGTATGAATTTCAGAAGAAGAGCCTGCTTCAGGGAGAGAGCATCGTATCAAGTGAGACCCTTAGAATGCGTAAGGATGGAAGTACAGTAGAGATCAGTATGAGCACGTCGCCTATTCTGGATGAAGAAGGCCGAATTTTGGGGTTTATCTGCGTGTCGCGTGATATTACGGGTCGCAACCGGATGGAGGAGTTGTTGCGCAGATCAGAGAAACTGACAACCGTCGGACAATTGGCGGCAGGCGTAGCGCATGAGATTCGTAATCCGCTAACTACGCTACGAGGCTTTCTCCAACTACAGCAGCAAAATCAAGTGTTGAATATGAAACACAACGATATTATGATGTCTGAGCTGGATCGCATTAATTTGATCGTTAGCGAGTTTTTAATACTGGCGAAGCCACAGGCAGTGCATTTTCAGAAAAAGGATGTTCGCTATATTGTGAGCGACGTGATTTCTTTACTAGATAGTCAGGCGCACCTGCTGGGCATTGTATTCAATCTTCAGGTCACGGACGAGCCTGCCCTAGTATACGCTGAAGAAAATCAGTTAAAACAGGTATTCATTAATTTACTTAAAAATAGCATGGAGGCTATGAGTAAAGGTGGTATCATCACGATTCATTTGTTCTTGGAGGGAGAAAGCGTTAAAATCTCTATACGGGATCAGGGAGCGGGTATTCCCGCAGAAATGCTGTCCAAGCTAGGAGAACCTTTTTTCACAAACAAAGAAACAGGGACAGGACTAGGACTTATGGTCAGTCAGCGTATTATACAGAGTCATAAAGGCACACTGGATATTGAAAGCACAGAGGGAGAGGGAACGACAGCCCTGGTGCAGCTTCCGATTGCCAAGCCGGAGTAACGGGCTGGGCGCAGGAGGAAGTGTGTTAGTAGAAATGGAGGGTACACAGGTTGCGCATTAACAAGTTTATCAGCGAAACCGGTTTTTGCTCGCGCCGCGAGGCGGACAAGCTGGTAGAGAGCGGCCGCGTGACGATTAACGGCGAAGTGGCTGTGCTGGGTAGTCAAGCGGAAGAAGGCGATGATGTTCGCGTGAATGGCAAGCCACTGCGCGAGAAGTCCGATCACGTCTACATTGCATTGAACAAGCCGGTGGGTATTACAAGTACAACCGAGAGCCATATTAGAGGCAATGTTGTTGATTTTGTGGGGCACCCACAGCGGATATTCCCGATTGGACGCCTGGATAAGGATTCGGAAGGTCTCATCTTACTTACCAATGATGGGGACATTGTAAATAAGATTTTACGGGCAGAAGGCAAGCATGAGAAAGAATATATCGTAACGGTGGATCGCCCTGTCATACCGTCTTTTGTGCAGGGCATGTCCAGCGGGGTGAAAATACTCGGCCAGCGGACGCTACCTTGTGAGGTGACGCGTGTATCTGAGTATGTATTCCGTATTATCCTGACTGAAGGGAAAAATCGTCAGATCCGGCGTATGTGTGCTGCCTTCGGTTATGAAGTTAAAAAACTGCAACGGCTGCGAATCATGAACATTCGGTTGGGGTCCCTTCAGAAAGGTGCCTGGCGTGATCTGACAGAGGCTGAGAAGCAGGAGCTTGGCCAGATGCTCGATTATACGCTTAGCTAATGCCAGAGGGGCTTTGTATAGCCTACAGCGTATGATCCTCGTATCTGACAAGTCCAGATTATAGGAAACACTAAACAAAGAGGCACCAGCTGCATAAAAATGCGGCGGTGCCTTTGTTCATATAACATATGCATAATCAACCTTCATTCGAGCTTGAGGTAGGACTGATGACTTGTGTCCCGTTCTGATATTTGCGGAGAACAGATATTTCAACACGACGGTTTTTGGAGCGTCCTTGACCATCTTGATTGCTTGCCAATGGACGATACTCGCCATAACCGATGGATACAAACTTGGTTGGATCGAGATCTGGATTGAGCAACAAGATACGCAAGAAATTCAGAGAGCGCTTGGCGCTCAAATCAAAGTTGGACGGGAACTGGCTGTTGGAGATCGGTACATTATCCGTATGACCCGATACGATAACATCATAGCCAGGGAACTGCTGGAGCATACTAGAAATGGACTTGGCCAGCTTTCTTGCTTCCGGCTTTACTTCGGCCTGCCCGGATGAAAACAGGGCATTATCACTAATGGTGATCATTAGTTGCGATTGGTTTAGCTTGGTATTCAGCAAGGGGGTCAGGCCGTTATTTTGAATATATTGATCCATCTGTTTTTTAAGCTTTTTTAAATCTTCTTCTTCCCGCTGGGCAAGCTGTTTTTGCAGTTCAGAGGTAGAAGTAGCTTTCGATTTTAAGGGTTGTGATACTTGTTCTTTATTTTTGCCCATATCCATGGATTGTGACGACGGATTCGCGGCCGAGTGATCCAGCACGCCAGTGCCGCCACTAAAAGCTGAACTCAGGGATTGAGCCATAGTTTCAAATTTTTTGGCGTCGAGCGAGCTCATACCGAATAAGACAATGAAGAGAGCCAACAGAAGGGTCATTAAGTCGGAATATGGCAACAGCCAGCTTTCGTCAGCATGCTCTTCATGCGGTTCATGTCTCTTTTTACTCACTGGAATCGCCATCCTTCTGGGTCAATGTAGCCCGTTCGGTCGGAGTCAGGAAGATCGTCAGTTTCTGACTGATGGCAATTGTCGATATCCCCGATTGAATGGAAAGCAGACCTTCGACCATCATTAATTTAAGCTCTACTTCTTTTTTGGATAACCGTTTCAGCTTGTTGGACATCGGATGCCACAGGACATAACCTGTAAAAATACCGAGCAACGTCGCAATGAAAGCTGCTGCAATGGCATGAGAGAGCTTTTCCATGTCACTAAGGTCAGCCAGAGCGGCGATCAGACCTACAACCGCACCGAGTACCCCGAGCGTTGGAGCGTACATACCGGCTTGGGAGAAGATCAGTGCGCCAGAGCGATGTCGATCCTCGGTCGCATTGATATCCTCCATCAGAACGTCCCGTACGAATTCTTGATCATTGCCGTCAATAATCATTCGCATGCCGCCTCGCATAAAGGGATCGTCGATTTCTTCTACCTTAGATTCCAAGGCGAGCAGGCCTTCACGACGGGTAATGGATGCCCACTCGGTAAACGTACCGATGAGCTCTTTGCGGTCTAACAGTTTTTGTTCGGTGAAAATAACCTTGAACAGCTTCGGAATCCGTTTGATTTCTGCCATCGGGAAGGCCATAAATATACTCGCTGCCGTTCCGACGAAAATAATCATGTAAGCAGCGGGATTATTGACCAAATTGACGACCGGAGCGCCTTTTAAGATCATCCCGACGACCAGTGACATAATCCCGAGCACAAGTCCGATAATGGTTGAAATTTGCATGATACACCTCATCCATGAGAATAGATTTTGAATCCTTTCATGCCGCCGGGGTCGTCCTTGCCCCAAGCGCGTCATTACAAGACGGATTATAGTATTTATCGACAAAACTCTCTTTTTTGTTAAGTGCGAATTTCCGGTATAATAAGGTGATTATGTATTGAATGGCGGAACATTGGAGGAAATGGCATGGGAGTAAAGCATGGGCGTGAGTATGAACAAATTTTGAACGATTTGACAGAGGCTGTGGGGCGCATCCCAGATAGCTATGAATTTTTTGAGATGGAAGCAGAAGATTGGGACAGGCTGGACCCGGCGGGACGTCAGGAAGTCAATGAAGCTTTGGCAGAAGACTTATTTTATGCACTGGGTACAGAACCCACAATCACTGTAGGGAGTAGCGTTGTGATCTATGAGCCGGAGCAGCATCGCATCTATGTACTTATTGGGGACGAGGAGCTGACGTCAGTCCCTTTGATTTGAGGTCCGTCTTATGGATTTATCAACGGGGCCGTGGTAATATGTACACCAATATATCGTAGTTTTGGCCGTATTTAAGCGGTCGAAAGGCTTCCGTATAAACGGGGAGGAGTTCGTAACATGCCTTTTACACAAGAAGAGATTGAAGCACATCTGGAGAAACTGGAGGGCTGGGAACTGGAGGAAGGACGTTGGATCGTCCGAAAATATAATTTTTCCAGTTTTATGAAAGGGATTGCATTCGTGGATGAAGTTGCCGCTATATCTGAAGCATTCAATCATCATCCATTTATTACGATTGATTATAAGACCGTGACTCTGCGTTTGACCTCTTGGGACGACGGCGGTATTATGGCCGTGGATATTAAGGAAGCCCAACAATATAATGAAGCTTTTGAAAAAATGCGCAGCAGTCATTGAGCTTGTAATGATCTGTCGTATGATGATAAAAGCGCCTTCGCTATACAACATCGCGGTTGTATGCCGAAGGCGCTTTTATCATAGAACCTGGGTTTGGTGTTCGGGACGATATACCATACAAAAAAACGGTTTTTTGCCATCGGGAGTCTGGCGTTCATAGGTATCTGTAAGCTCAAATCCAGCCGCCTTGTAGGCCCGGATAGCGCGCCCATTCCAAGTGAGCACCTCTAGATCAATTTCATTCTTCGGGTTGCGTCGTTGAGCTTCCTCTGCAATGGCACGGACAAAATCAGAGCCTTTGCCATGTCCGCACCTGTCAGGATGCATTCCAAGACCTAGCCGGGTCACACCGATCATAGGAAAATATTGAGCAAATCCTGTTAGCTTGTTCTCTTCATCCAGTACGGCAACATATTGCTCTTGGCGAAGCGTGGGACTTCCAAATTCGACTTCAAGCGCCTTCATTTGTTCCCAGGGGAGCCAACCATATATGTTATAAGGTGGATCATAGTGCCACTCACAGATTGCAGCCGCTTGATGCTCGTCCATCGGTACGATCCGATAGTTGGATATTGAGGCCGGCATGTGTTCCATCCTCCTTTTACACAGGTACTTCAATCATTAACAACAGATTGTAGACAAGTTGCAGAGGAATGGCAAGCGTGTTTATTTCATACCTAAGTCGGGTATACATTCAATAAGAAGGAATTACTGCTCATATGCTCCCCCAGCGGTGACGGTAAAACCGACGATGTTCGCTACAATTGAAACCTTTTGAGGTCTCAGTTCGTCAGTAAAGATAATAATTGCTGATGTTGTGGACATAAAAAACCGCAATTCGATTCCGGCCAGAATCAAATTGCGGCTAGGGTTAGCTTGCTGTGCGTTAGTTATTCTACGTTATCGTCATCAGGAATGTCTGAAGCTACAGAATGGTAAGCGTCTGTGCTCATAATTCTTTTTGCACCGACATAGCGGTTAGCGTAATAATTTTCGTTCAGTGAGCTAACTACTACACCACGTGAAGTCGAGGAGTGGGCAAATTTCCCTTCACCTACGAAGATACCTACATGGGAAATGCCTCTTCCTGTGGTGTTGAAGAACACCAGGTCCCCAGGTCTCATTTCATCGCGGGATACAGAAGATCCCATTTTGAATTGTGATCCAGATTGATGCGGAAGTTTAATTCCCAGTTTGTTGTATACGTACATTGTGAAGCCGGAGCAATCGAATCCCTCGAGTGTAGTGCCTCCGCTTCTGTAGTTCGTTCCTTTGGCATCTTGGATGACCTGGTCCATCTTAGAGTCTGCATATGCACTGCCGCCACCGAATGTAAAAGATGTAAAGGCAATGGCAAGACCCATAGCTGCGATCGTTAGCTTCTTCTTCAAAAAAAATATACCCCTTCCAATGCCTGCGAGGTTAGCTTAAGGATTCGGTAGAAGGTTCCCCTATGACCACTCTGTTGCGAGATCAATTCACCCAAACTGGTTCCCCCGCTTCCTAGGTGCCAGGAATTAGGCTTAACTTAAGATGTGCACCTTGGAGAGCAGTATTCACAGAAACGTTATTTTTGAGATAAAGGTTACAATAAAGATTACAAAGTTGTTACTATCAGTTCACTGCGATTATTGTAACAAAGACGGCTGGCTTTGGCAAATGTTTCATTGCAAAAAGTTACAAAAAAAATCTGCTCCTAATGTCCCAGGAACAGATCTTGTTAACAGTATTCAGTTATGTGTCGTTTGCGCGAGTATGAATCAAGGTTTTTCGACAGACAGAAATGAAGTAAAAAAACATAAAGGCAGGGCTTAGCTTCTTCTAGAGATATCGGTATGCCATAGTCTGTACTGCGAACTGATATGCCACAGCCTGACCAGACTAGTAACAAAATGATACGATTGCTGGAGAACGAGCGCCAGCATGCCAGTCCAAATCATCGCCACGGTGCCAAATAGACCGAAGACCAGCAGCACACAAGCACCGAGCAAAAGGGATATACCGACAGCTGGGAGGAGCTGGCGAAAGAAGGCGAGCAGAGACGATAGTATGGCGTGACCACCGACAGTACCCAGTTGCATATACAGGATGCACTGCCGAATGAACCATCCGTATGCCATCCATCCAATGACATAGGGCAATAAATGCAGCAGATAAGAGGAAGATTGAAGTGCTCCTGCTACAATAGGGTAGAGTCTCGGTACTACCCAAAAGGCGGGAAGCAGCAGCAGTCCCAACTCGATGGTGTAATACAACAGCGACGACATGCCATGGCGTTTCATACCCTTGAAAAAGGACAGGCTTTGCGGTTCAGTCGCATCGGTATGCAGGCTTTGATATATTCCGGCTCTAATGAAGGGAGTGATCAGTATGCGTAGTACAGTCGCCCCTAGTAGTATCCACAAATACACATGTACTTCCCGGCTGTCCATCAGAGCAATCTGACTCTCCATCCAAAATAAGGTCTGTCCCAGCTCGTTCTGACCCTGATCAGGATAACGGAGCAATAGCGGGATAACGGCAGACTGCACCAGCCGATAGAGAAACACCCCCCACAGTAGTCGATACAGAAATAAAATGATAACGATATAGAATCGTATGCGCACCAGCGCCCAGCCCTCTTTTATAACAGTCCGCATCTATAGACACCTCACCATGACAGACTTCCAAGCAGTGTCTCCAACAGCTTGGTTACACTTACACTCCAACGGGTTTGTTGCTTTTCGTCCAATTCGGCTTTTAGGCTATTGTTAATATGCTTGTTCTCCAGTGCAATGGTATATAGGGGATCAAGGGTTACATAGGAAACGGGAGAAGTACTTTTGATCCGAAAAGTTGTGCTTTTGCCCGCGCCGTCCCAAGCCTTGAATATCGTGGTACCATCCTTGAAGGTAAATTGGACAGGGATCTTGGGATAATCCGCCCCTTTTTTGCTGACCGTCACGACTGCTTCATATCCATTCTCCAGCTTGTGGTTTGTGATGTGATCCACTGAAAAGTCCGCCATCTGGCCGTCATATACATACTGTTCAAAATAGTGGCTCCATGAGCGTCCGGTGACTCTCTCCACGATACGTTGAAAATCCATTGAGGACGGATGCTTGAATCGGTACGTCTGGACGTAGGTCCGCATAATGCGATCCATTTTTTTCATACCCACCTGACGTTCAATGCCCCGTAGTACCAGCTTGCCTCGAGAGTAGGCATTTTGCGCGTACTCAGCAGCTGAGCCGTACTTCCATGACTCACGGTTTAGCGGCTGTGGGGAGGCTACCTGTCCCGATTGTAATGGCAGGTTGGGGGTAAGCCCATATTCTTGCTCCATAAGCCGCTCCTCTGCATAGGAGGTGAAGCCTTCATCCAGCCACGGCTCCTCAAATTCATTATTGGCTACCATTCCGTAGAAATATTGATGTCCTATCTCATGAACTAATGTCCGTTCCAGACTATAGCCAGGATTCAGATTACCCGCAGCAGCGGCCGTGATGAGTGTCGGATACTCCATACCGCCGGCTCCATTGCCTGATTTGGGTGGAACCACGATGGATAGGGTGGAATATGGATAAGGCCCGTACCATTTGCTGTAGTACGAAAGGGCGGCCTTCGCTGCGCTCATATAGCGCCCTTTGAGCTCCTTGTGCGACGGGTCAAGGTAGAGCTTGATTTTGACACCAGGGACTTCAGCAGAAGAAAAGGGTTCTTCTACGGTTACAAAGTTGGGTGAAGCGGACCAGGCAAAATCGTGTACATCATCGGCATAAAATTGATATATTTTTTGGCCGTTCTGTCGGACGGCACCACGGGTGGGAAATCCGGTCGCTGCTACGATATGAGTTTCAGGCACCCGAATCCGTACGCTGTAAATTCCAAAATCGGCATAAAACTCGGAGTTACCATGATACTGGTGGAGGTTCCAGCCCTCCTCGGCGCGTCCACGCTGTCCTGCAGTCTCGTAGACGCTGAGCTTCGGGAACCATTGCCCTGCCATTACAAAATCATCTGTCGCACCCATACGAGCGAAGATGGCGGGCAGTTTTACCTCAAACTTCATATATAATGTTATTTCTTCGCCACCTCGTACCGGCTTGGGTAGACGCACCTTCACGAGCGAACGGTCGCCTGCGTTACCGTCATCTGGCTGCACATATTGGATGCGGTGCATGAGAGATAAACCGTCTTCTGTTTTTAGTTCAGTCAGCGTCATGGAGCCAAAGCCGTCTTTGGGCATGGTGTCTCCGCGCAGCTTTCCACCGGATTCCTTCATAAAGGTGGTTTCCATGGAAGAGAAGGCATTCGGGTATAGATGAAGATACAGATCATTCACGGTTTTCTTGCCCGGATGCTTCCAGGTCAGTGTCTCAGTGCCTCGCAAAACCTGTCCTTTTTCCAGAGACACATCAATGTGGTACTCTACCACCCGTTTGCTGAGGATTTCTGTAGCGGGCTGTGGAGGGTTCTTGGGCAGGTCAGGCAGGATGTTTGCCCCTAGAGGCTTGCCCATATTTGGGGCAAGCGCAGACTCAGACAGGGAGCCGTATAGTGGTTGGCCTATGGACTGCGGGTCGGATTGCGGTTGGGGCTGCCAGGCAAACCATAACGTCCCTGCGAGGAGACCGAGGGCTAGTGTAGACAATAAAACGATTTTAGTGCGTGCTGGGGTCATACAATGGATACCTCCCGTTGACAAGCATCTACAGCATGTATATGTTTGC
>RCUF01000405.1_pt1 | contig 14075 bp, 12 predicted proteins | sample 2166311 | NCBI WGS metagenome assembly RCUF01 (sample SAMN09932608, study PRJNA488358) | compost metagenome | feature: garden; material: soil; isolation source: compost soil in 4-hydroxybenzonitrile-enriched culture | place: Germany: Experimental Botanical Garden Goettingen | collected 2016-01-27
GGTGTAGGCGAGACCCTCGGAAATACCCAGATGCAGCTTGTTGCGTTCCGATCCTGCAGGCTGCCACTGCTGCTCCAAGGCCTCGCGGATCTGCGCCCCGGTGAGGTTGAAAGTGATCAGGGTGTTGGCGAATGGCTGGACCTCGGCTGCGGCCTTGTAGGACACTGTGCCATCTTGGCCGTAGAGCAGGTCGGCACGCAGGCCGCCTGGGTTCATGAATGCGATCTCGGCTGGTTCGCTGGCGAAATCCTCATTAGAGGTAGCCCATAGGTGGATGTCGGCTACGGTGTTGCCCAGGGTGGATTCAACGCCTCGGTCCTGGCCGGGTTCTTCTCCACCACGAAGGATGTCTTCAGAGATGGCGCCGATCTTCACGCTGCCGACCACTTCAGCTTCCGCTTCAGCGGCGCTAACGATTTCTGCGACCTCGGCATTGGCATCAAAGTTGCCCACCCATTCGCCGTCAGCGCCCTCGGTTGCCAAGGCGATGCGCTCGGTAGCGGCCTCGGTGACTTCGCCAGTCTCAGGATCTACCTGCAAGGAAACCTTGCCCAAAGTGGTGCCGTACTGGTGGGACTGGATCACCGGGCGGCCCGCGATTTCGCAGTCGTAGGACTGGTGGGTGTGGCCCGAGAAGATCGCGTCGATCTCGTTGCTGGCCTCGCGAACGAGCTCGCCATAGGCGCTGTCTTCTTCGGCAATATCTGCGCACTGATCGCCAGCGGAACCGTTGTGGGTCAGCAGCACCACTACATCTGCCTCGCCGTTCGCTTCATCGCCATCGGAGAGCTGCTCAGCTACACGGTTCGCTGCTTCCAGTTCGCTGCCGAAATCCAGGTCGGCGATGCCAGCTGGGGAAACCAGTGAAGGCATGTCTTCGGTAACGGTGCCAATGAAGCCCACGGAAATACCGGAGATCTCGCGGATCGCGTATTCCTGGAGGGCAGGAGCCGTGGTGCCCTTTTCATAGACATTGGCGCCCAGTGCGAAGTCTGCGCCGTTGACACCGCTGGAATCGGCGTAGCTGTCGATGACGCGTCCGGTCAGGTCCGCGAATCCCTTGTCGAACTCGTGGTTGCCTACTGCCGAGACATCCAGGCCGCCAGCACCCAGGGCAGCGATGGTTGGTTCGTCATCCTGCGAGGCGGAAGCGAAGGTTGAGGCGCCGATGTTATCGCCGGCGGAGACGAATAGGGTGTTTTCGTTTTCTGCACGCATTCCATCTACAGCACCGGACAGCACAGCAGCGCCGGCAGAGCTTCTGTCAGCAGAAATGCGGCCATGGAAGTCATTGATGCCAACTAGATCAATGGTGACGGCTTCAGTACCCGCAGCTGGCGACAGGGAAGCACTGTGCGTGGATGTAGCCTGAGCTGTTGCGGCACCGGTGGCGGCCAGCGAAATCGTTGCCAGCGAAGCGAGACCGAGTTTTCTTATCTGCCTGAATGCAGGCATGGGTACTCCTAAAAGTGACGAGTGTGACAAGACATATGTCTATCGCATCTGAATGAACCTGTCGATGCTTTGGCGTTAAATTTAGGTGCAGAAGTACAAGTACTGTCGGTTATTCAACAGAAGCAACCTCCCAGCCATAGGCCAAGAGGTTGCTTCTGATTAGAGGAGTATGCAGTTATTGCTGACGCTTATGCCGCGGGTCACCTGCGGTGACGGTGGAAGTTCCAAGGATCGCACTCAGCAGCAGCATGGCTGCTCCAATGAACATGAGGGTGGAGACGACCCAGCAGGCAGTGGCTGCCTCGCGCTGCGTGGTGGTCAGTGCAAAACTGAAGATGCACACGCTGGAAACCAGTAGGAGGACTCCGGGGATTCGTGTCTTCATCATGCGCCCTTGCAGTAGAGGATCAGGCCAAGCCATCGCAGAACATAATCGCTAACGTGTTGAATAATATCCATTTTGCCACAAGTCCATCGATTTGACGATAAGCCTTAAGGTGGATGTTTCCGTGCGATGCCCTGCGTACGGCTATGAGGCCCGGCGAAGCTGCCTGACTGCTAGATGCAGGATTTGAGGATGTTCCCGATCGCGGTGTGCTCTGCCGTGGTCATCCAAACGTCGTATTTGGCTTTTACCTGGGTCTGCCGCGAGACGTAAGTGCAACGGAAGCTCTTGTTGGGTGGCAACCATGATGCCGCGTCCTTGTCGCCTTTGGAAGCATTAGTGGGGCCATCGGAAGCCAGCAGGTTCAGCGGGTCATTGGCAAATTCCAAGCGGGTCTCGGCATCCCAGCGCTGCGCGCCCTTTTGCCAGGAATCGGACAGGGCGACAACATGGTCGATTTGCACGGAGGTGCTGGTGCCTTGGCCGCGCTTGAATTCGATGGTCTTGCCCGTGTAGGGATCATCGAACGTTCCGCTCAATACAACGCAGGGTCGCGTGGCCGGTTTATATGTCACGTCCACCAAATCGCGCGAGAGGATGTCGTTGCGCGCATCGCATCCATTGCGGTCCGGATCTTTCCATCCCTTGCCGAATTCCGCTCTGTCGTAGCCGGTTTTTGGTGCGCGGCCTTTGACCGTAACTTCATTGAGCAGTTCAAGGGATTCTGCGTAGATATCAAGTTGTTCTGCGGTGCTTGGCGTCGGTGCGGCTTGGGCATCAGGAAGGGGCGGGAACTCAATGGTCTCCAATGAAGAGCACGAGCTCAGAGCCAGGGTGGACAGGAGGGCGAACAAAGATAAGGTGCGACGCAGCGAACGCATGCGGTAGTACTACTCCTAAGGTGGCTGGTGCTTGAGCTAGAAGATGCTCTGACTTGAACTATAGGCAGTGGAGCGGACCATTTAGCCGTCCATGATCCGTGTTGTGGCGTGAGGTCGGATGTACCGGCTTCAAGGAATGCTGCTACTCGAGCTCAGAAGAGCCCAGACCTGGAAAATCGTGTTCGAAATAGTCCAAGATCTTCTGGGTTGCGTAGTAGTCCAGAAGGTGGGCAGTGGTGAGCGGGAAGACGCTGCCGCTCTGCACCGATGGCAGCTGGGCTAATGATTCATCCGAGGTAAATGCCGTGGTCGCTTTCTTGTTTGCGGCCAAGAGGAAGGTGGCATCTCCAGTGAGCGTTGCTGGCAGATCCCTGTAGCTGACGAAACTGAAATCTTCCCTTGGCTGTGTGGAAGTGTCGAACTTCTTTGGCGTGGATACCACCGTGAAGCCGAGTCCTCTGAACAGCTGCGCATGCGGCCCGGTGGTTTTAGCGATCGGGGATATGCCATGGGCTGCGTAGGAAATGATTGAAGCCGTGGTTCCGGATGGGATTGCCAGCATGCTTCTCAGTGCTGAAACCCGTTCGTTAATGGCTGCAGTGTTCTGCTCTGCTCGTTCTTCGGTACCAGTGGCTTCCCCGAGCAACTTTGAAAGTTCGTTCCAGTCCTTATCTGCGTAGTCCACGACAATGGTTGGTGCAATCTTCCTCAGCGCACCTACGTTGTCGACTTCGGAGTCTGCTCCTGTTGCCGCCACGATGATGAGGTCGGGTTTCTGGTCCTCGATTTCTTCCAGATCGAACTTCCCGATCTCGTAGAGCGGATCAACTTTGCGGTCCGAGGCAACATCAGCCCAATGCTTGAAGAAACCGTCGCCATCGGTATCAGGCCCCGCCGGCGCCGTTGCGCTGGCAATGACCGGCGCGTCCAGGGCCAGCAGTGAACCCGTGAGTCCTACCGAGGTCGAGACGATACGTTCAGGTTTTGCCTGGATCCGTATGGGGTCATGCATTGAATCAGTCAAGGTGCGTGGCCAATGCCCGGCTTCAAATGCCGCGGTGCCCGCATCTCTCCCTTGCTCGTCAGGTAACGCCGCGCAAGAGCCAAGGGAAAAGGCCAAGATGCCAAGGCACAAGGCAACTGCGATTCGGGACAAGCTGGGACGCACTAGGATTCTCCTGGGCCGACGGCCAGAAAATGGCTAGGCGGCATTGAACGGCAATGAATTACTGGAAGTCTTTCCGAACCTATTTTATGTTCCACAGACACGGGCCCGTGCGCTGGTACAAGAACAAAAGGAATCAGAGTGGCATCGCAAACGGTTATTTCCTGCACAGGGTGGAGCCTTCAGGGAAAGCTGGCTTCCCCTCAAGCAGCGAGTGGGTGAAGGCGACAAGATCTTCATTGAGTGCCGAGTCTGCCCCGACGAGCGGCATGTGGTCCAGTCCGGAGTACTCGAGGTAACCAATCTGGGCATCCGGGGTGCAAGAACTTCTGAAGAACTCGCGCTGCATCGAGGGCAAGACCAATGAATCAGCAGCGCCCTGGGCAATGAACGCCGGGTAGCCCGCCGGAACGATGGACGAATTGCGTTTCAGCACCGAGTGCAGCTGGCCGTCGAGAGCCTCGGAACTGAGAATCGGTTCGAAGAGCTGGCTGGCCTGGGCCAACCCGGTCAGCGCGCCCGTACCGGAAAAGCAATTCTGGGATAGCTGGTTTACCGCCATGCGAGAACGGGTCGTCAACCGCTCGTCGATGCCCAGATCCGGATACAGCTGGTTCCAGCTGGCGGCAATGTAGCTGGAAATGATTTTTCCCGCCGCGGTATCAGCAACCGACTCGGCCAATTCCGGAAGGTTGGTTGCCGGGGCCATGGCGGCGATGCCGAGAATCTCCAGGTTCGGAGCGTAGTCCCCGGCGGCTTCAGCCGTAGCCAGAGCCGCATGCCCGCCCTGGGAATGGCCCCACACTACGCTGGACTGTCCTAGCCGGACTCCTCGTGAATGCAGGTCTTGCAGCTGACCTGCAGCAAGAGTCGCGTCAAGCACCGCGTACGCCTCGGCAGCCGGAATCAAATAGGGATGAGGGCCGGCGGTGCCCAAGCCGACGTAATCGGTAGCGACTACTGCCCATCCGCCAGCCAACATGGTTTCACGGGCAGCAGCTGGACCATCATCATAAGGATTCGGTCCCATGGACAGCGCGCACTGGGACATGACGCCCTTGGTCCCATTGGCCCATGAGATGACAGGTAGGGTTCCCGTGGCGGACTCGGCCACGGTCACCACGCCCGAAGCTATTGCAGGAGAGCCATCGTGACCTTGCGTCGTATACAGAATTCGCCAGGCGAGAGTGTTCGGCGGAGTGCTCTTGGCCAGCGGTTCAGCGCGCAGCAACTGGCCATGGGCAGCAGGAACGCTAGCTGGCGGCAAATAGAAATCATCCGCGGCGGCCGTATCGCTTTGGCTATGCAGAAAAGCGGTGATCGTTCCGAGCGCGAGCACGGCGACGAGGCCAATGGCGCTCAATCCTGTCAGGCTAGCGCTACGCGCAGTGCGGAGCCAGCCAGGAATTGCCGGAAGGCGAGGCCGGAGAAAAGACCACAAGCAGTGGACTCCCAAAAGGAATAACCAGCCGCCGAAAGCGACGCCGAGCACCCACAAGGAAAGCCTGGGCCAAAACATCACCAGAGCCGCGCCAAAGACACCGGCAAGTGCTGTGAGAGCGCCGCGGAAGGAATACTGCCGCTGCCCGCGGAGCACCGCTGCCAGTCTGAGCACTCCGCCCAGGAGAAGAACCAGTGAAGTCGCCAAAGCCAGGACCGGCAAGCTGGCGCGATGCCAGAGCGGGAGGGCGACCCCGCTGAGCACCAGCAGGCCGCCCGAAAGCATCACTGGCCAGCGGCGAACGGAGTCCTGTTGAGCCTCGGCAAGGCGCACCAGGCCCGCAATCAACAGGCCAGCGCCCAGCAGCCAAATGATCAGCCGGACCGCGCTCGCCGAGTTGAGCATCAGGACGAGTCCGAGGGCAATCAGCAAAACACCGCCGAGAAAGCGCGCGAAATTGCTGGTGCTATCGGGCTGAGCCATGGACACTCCTCGGATAACCAGTGCGGATGCGATGCTTCCAAGGTTATCCGGAGTTAAAGAGCTTGTCCCTGTGCGTGCCGTTGTGATGCTGCGGATCACTCTGATCCAGCTTTTAGCGGCGTAATCTCCCCTCGCGCAGGGTCCAGTAAGAGGAAATGTGGGAGGAACGCTTGTCGAGGTGCCAGTGCCGCGCAACTTGGCTGATCTCTTTAACCGTGGAACGCTCGGCATGAGCGATTAGCCCAAGCCGCAGAGGGGGCAGCGGCAAGGAACGGAGCTCATCGGCCAGCAGTGAGCTGCGGCCCGCCGGAACGCCGTCACGCGGCAGCCAGCGTAAATCAACGCCTGGAGGATGTTTCACGTCAAACATTGCGTTCTGATCGGCAACTTCGAGCAACGCTAGACCGCGCGCATCCGAGGGCAATGCTTCGAGGGCTTTGCAGATCGCCGGGATGCCTGCTTCATCCGCGGCCAGCACGTAGTAGTCGGCATTCAGCGACAATGATGACTTGCTCCGTGAGGGGGAAATAACCAGTGGGTCCCCGGGCTGCGCTGTCCCGGCCCAATGGCCAACAGTCCCAGGCTCCCCATGAACTACGAAGTCGATCGCAATTTCCGGCACAACCGCGTTGATCCAACGTATCGTGTACGACTTGGAACGCGGAACCTGGTCGCGGGGCAGGCGCTGCCGCAAGGCGCGCAGATCATAGGGAGGCTCTAATCCGAGGGCGGGGTCAGCGGCAAAGACTTTCACGTATTCATCAATCGCCCCGTTGGAACGGTAGCCATCCAGATCGGGGGCGCCAGCGATGATGCGCACCATCTGGTCGTTCAGCTGTTCTACCCGGGTGATGGTCAGAATGTGCTGATCCACCTTTTCCCTTGACGGATCCAGATATCCCAAGGCGGGGGTGTGCTGGGCCAAGGGCTCCTCGTAGGTTTCCGAGTAGCTGCGCGTCTGCGCAGGAGCAAATGGCTGCGGGGCAAGCTGCTGCGCGGGCCCCTGCGCCGTTGAGTGGTGGTAGTGCTTGAACGAGGTGCGCAGTGTCTTATCCAGGACTTTGCGTGCCGCGGTGAGTGCCGCCGCGGCGCCGGCACGTTCGGCAGCGGCCAGCAATTCGTCGGTTTCCTGCTCGTTGATCACAGAGCTGTTGCCGATGTTCCGGTACAGCTGCTCTTTGGCCATCGCGTATCCTGCCTTTGCCCCGGCCTTTTCGGCCTGAGCGAGGATTTCCAGGGTGAGCCCTTCCCTTGGCGTCACCGTGTACTGCGGACCGTAGCTCTTGTACTTGTGGTGCTTAGACATGGTGTGCCCCTAACCCGGCCGGTGTGGGCACCAGCCTGTATGCCTGAGTATGGGGTATATCCGGCGTGGAAAACAAGTAATTTCAAGCTGGAGGGCAGGAAGTGTTCAAGGCCTGGGGTTCGTGCCATTTCCAGCGCGGAATTCCGGGGATTATTCGATATCCGATTCATTCGACATGGGGCATATCCGGTCACTAAAATCAGCTTCATGTCTGATACCTTGCCACCGTGCCCTGAATGCTCCAGCGAGTACACCTACGAAATGGATGCCCTGCTGGTCTGCCCAGAGTGCGCACATGAATGGAACGCTGAGGCCGAAGTAGCCGAAGCTGTCGAAGCAGTGATCAAGGATGCTGTCGGCAATGCGCTGCAGGACGGAGATACCGTCAGCATCACCAAAACCATGAAGGTCAAGGGCGCGCAGAGTGCGCTGAAGGCTGGAACCAAGGTGCGCAATATCCGCTTGGTCCAAGGCTCTGGCGACCATGATATCGCCGCCAAGGTGGACGGCTTCGGCCAGATGGAACTGAAGTCTTCCATCGTCAAGAAGATCTAGGCGTTCCGCCCGCAGTTCCTCAGGCTCCCAGCATCTACGGATGGTGGGAGCCTTTAGTGTTCCATGCTGCTTGGCACGTGCCACGGCATGCAAGGTGCTCGGCTGCGCCGCCGGCGGGAATCCTCAGGCCATGGGCTAGGCGGCAGAAGAATCCTGCTGGCTCTTCTTCTTGGCGTACGAACGGGCCGCCCGCACGCGATCACCGCAACGCGTGGAGCACCAATGCCGGCGGCCATGGGTCTTGAGCAGGTAGCGGGTGCATGGCTCGGCTTCGCATTGGGCCAGCAGGCCCGCTTCTTCGCTGCTCAGAAGTGCTGCGGCGTCCTCGGCAAGTCGCGACATGGCGTGCTCGGTCAATTGCGTGGCGGGGTGTTCCAATGCGCGGAAGAATCCCTTGCCCGGCTCATGGTGCAGCAATGGGGTGCTCGGTGCTGCCAGCAGTGCGGCGTTGATGCCCTGCAGCACTTCCCGGGCCACGGGCGTGCCCGTGGCGCTGGCATGGAAAGCTTTCCTGATCTGGCTGCGAAGGGTGACCAGCCGATTCTGGCAATAGCTTTGCAGCGCCGCTTCCTGGGGCACGAGACCCCGCACGATGAGCCATTGCGTGGTGTCCGCCGGGCTAGCCAGCGCGTCGAAGCTCTTGCCGCCAGGCAGCTGGATTTCGCTGTTGGCCAGATCGATGCTGCAGTGCTGCGCGGTTCCGGGGCTCGGGGGAAGGGGCATCTGGGACATGTTCCTCATGGTATCAGTATTGCTTTACCGTGATCACCTGCTAGTGTGTGTATCACGGTAAAAAGTAGAAATAACATGAGAAAAGAGGTTGGCCTTGCAGCCAGTGCCACGATTCGGCTCCGCTCCCTTCGCCCTGTCGGTTCACACCGGAGGCGGACCCGGTGTAGGGCAAACCGCCCAAGATGGCCTGCAGGACACCATCGATATCGCCAAGGCTGCGGATCAATCCGGATATCACCGTTTCTGGATGTCCGAGCACCATGCCATGCCCGCGCTGTCCGTGGCATCGCCGCTGCTGATGATGGCCCGGCTCACCGCCGACACCCAGCGGATCAGGTTGGGCGCGGGTGGAGTGATGCTGCCCAACCATGCGCCGCTGGTGGTCGCGGAGCAGGTTGGCATGCTCGAAGCGCTGGCTCCGGGGCGCATCGACCTGGGTGTCGGGCGCGCGCCAGGTACCGATGGGGCCACCGCGGCCGCGTTGCGCCGCGGAACCGGAGCCAACGAAACCTTCGACGAGCAACTGGCCGAGCTGCAGGGCACCCCTACAGCGAAGTCCATGCAGTGCCCGGCCCGTGGCAGAACGAGCAGAACCGCCTGCCCGCACCGGAAACGCAGACCCCGTTGTGGATCCTGGGCTCCTCGCCGTATTCGGCGCAGCTGGCCGCGCGGCTGGGCCGGCCCTACGCCTTCGCCTTGCAGTTCGGCGATGCCGATATCGACACCGCGCTGCGCATCTACCGCGAGAACTTCGTGCCTTCGGCAGTGCTCGACCGTCCGTACGTGCTCATCAGCCAAAGCGTCATCGCGGCCGAGGATCCAGAATACGCCCGTGCCGAGGCCTCGACCATGGCGATGGCCATGCTGCGGATGTTCAAGCGTGAACCCTTTGCACTGCTATCCGCCCAGGAGGTCGCAGGATATCCGGCCACGCTCAATGAGCGAGCGATCATTGACATGTACACCAACCGCACCCTGGCCGGCACGCCTTCCGAAGTGGCCCAGCGCCTGGAAGCGCTGCAGCAGCGGACCGGAGCGGATGAGTTGATGATGGTCCTTGGCAGCCACACCCCTGGCGCAGCGGTGCAAACCGTGCAGCTCATGGCCCAGCACTACCGGCCGGCTAAATAAAACCTGAAACACCCGGTGCCGTATGGCGCCATCTCGACACATCGGAAAGAGGAACTCACTATGTCCGCACCACGCAGAGCACTAATCGTCATCGACGCACAGCAGGAATACTTTGATGGCCTGCTGCAGATCCAGTACCCGGATCGCGAGCAGTCGGTAGCCACCATCGCCAATGCCATGGACGAAGCGGCAAAGGCCGGGATCCCGGTGGTTGTCGTGCAGCACCAAGCGCCCGAGGGATTCCCCGTCTTCGCCCCGGAATCCGCTACCTATGCCCTGCACCCGCAGATCCAGGATCGGATGGAAGCTGCAGAGCACCAATTCTCCAAGAACTATGCCAGCATCTTCGCGGGTACAGGCCTGGAAGAGTGGCTTCGCGAGCGTGAAATCACCACGTTGACCCTGGTGGGCTACATGACCAATAACTGCGTGATCGGTTCTGCCGCGGCTGCCGAACCGCTGGGGTTCACCGTGGAAGTGCTCTCCGATGCTACCGGCGCGATCGAAATTGTCAACGCTGCCGGTTCCATCCCCGCCCAGCAGGTGCATGAAACCCTGATGGCCGTGCTGAATTCCAGCTGGGCTGCGGTGGCCCCGACCGCTACCTGGATCGAGGCAGTGGCCTCGGGTGCTGCACTGCCCGGCGATAACCTCATCGAATCAGCTGCTCGTGGCCGTGCCGGCCAATAGCCAGGTGAGCGTCCTGTAACTGGCGGATCGCATCTTGCAAAGGGTGTGGTCCGCCATTTTTCATCTCCGGGCTGTCCGGGCAAAGGTTGACGGAAGCGGCCTGCGGGAACAAGACTCGTGCTAGGACAAGACGGCGACAGCTAGGGGATTATCGTGGGTTCGGCAAACGCGGACGGAAAGCTCGATGCGATCGTGATCGGGTGGGGCAAAGGCGGCAAGACCCTGGCAGGTACCCTGGCCAAGGCAGGACAGCGGGTGGCGGTGATCGAGCAGTCCTCCCAGATGTATGGCGGCACCTGCATCAATATCGGTTGCGTGCCGACCAAGGCCTTGATCCATGATGCCGAATCCCGGGATGGCGCCGGATACGACCAGCAGGTCTTCCAGGAGGCCGTCCAGCGCCGGGACAAGCTCACCGCCATGATGCGCGCCAAGAATTTCTCCATGCTCGACGACCTGGAGTCGGTGCTGGTGGTCAATGGCAAGGCCGCATTCACCGGGCCTCGAAGCATCAAGGTCAGTGCCGGTTCCGAAGAGCTGGAACTGAGCGCAGGGAAGATCATCATCAACACCGGCGCGCTACCTGCGATCCCGGACATCGAAGGAGCGCAGATCGGCGGGCGGGTGCATGACTCCACAACGATCCAGCATGCCCAGCTGCCCAAGGCCCTGGCTGTGGTGGGCGGGGGATATGTCGGCATCGAGTTCGCCTCGATGTTTGCCCAGTTCGGATCGAAAGTCACCGTGCTGGATCGCGGGAGCCGTGCGCTGTCCAAGGAAGACCCGGATGTGGCCGGGGAAGTCCAGGCCTGCCTGGAAGATGCCGGAGCCGAGATCATCAGTTCGGCTTCGGTGCGTTCGATCAGCCAGGACGAGCAAGGCGCCACCGTCAGCTACGAGCGTCGGGGCGAGGTGCACCAGCTGCAGGCGGATGCCGTGCTGATTGCGCTTGGGCGCGTGCCGAATACTGCCGGTCTGGGGCTGGAAGCCGCCGGGGTCCAGACGGGCTCCCGCGGGGAAGTCGCGGTTGACGAGTTCCTGGCCACCAATGTCGAGGGCATCTATGCCCTGGGCGATGCCAACGGCGGACCCCAGTTCACCTATGTCTCGCTCGATGACCACCGGGTCTTGGCCAGCCAGTTGCTGGGAGACGGATCACGCAGCACCAAGGACCGGGTTGCTGTTCCGTACACCATCTTCACCACTCCGCCGCTGGCTCGCGTTGGCTTGAGCCAAGAGCAGGCAGCGCAGCAGGGGTTCCAAGCCAAGATCGCGGTGAAGAAAGTTTCCGAGATCGCCGCGATGCCGCGCCCCAAGATCGTGGGCGACCCGCGGGGCATCATCAAGTTCGTCATCGATGCGCGCAGCGACCAGATCCTCGGAGCGGCGCTGATGCACGTGGACTCCCAGGAGGTGGTCAACCTGGTGGCATTGGCCATGCGGCAGCACATGACTGCCGCTGAACTGCGCGACCAGATCTTCACCCACCCCTCGTCCACCGAAGCGCTGAACGAGGTGCTCGCGCAGCTAGGCTGAGGCCTGGACCTGCGCGGCATCGATGAGTTCGGCGAGCTCGGCCCGCGGCTTGTTCGCGCCGAAAGCAGGCTGGCCCGGCTGCAGGCGCAAGCCTTCAGCCAAAGGGCCGATCGGCAGCGGATCAAAGCCGAAATCATCAACGATCAGTGCTACCTGATCGACGTCGGCGCCCAGATCACCGGCGATCGCGATGGCCTTGCGGCGCTCGGCGCCGGCTGGACGGGACTCGTCCTCGAGGTCGTGGTAGCCCATGTGGTTGAAGGCCTTGACGATCCGCGAACCTGGCAGGAACTCCTGGATCAACTTGCTGGTGGACACCGTGGGGTCGTTAAGGTCCTCGCGGATGCCGTCGGTTTCCCACCAGTAGTTCATGGCATCGATAACCAGCTTGCCTTCAAGCTCGGCAGCCGGAATATTCTGGTACTTTCCCAGAGGCAAGGCCAGTATGGCAATGTCGGCTTCCCGTGCGGCGGTTGCCGGATCCACGGCCACGGCACCCGGAGTCAGGATCTCAATGGTCAGGGCAATGGCGCCGGGGTCGCCGGAACCGGCGATGAGCACCTTGTAGCCGGCCTGCAGGGCGCGGCGGGCCAGGACCGTGCCGATCTTCCCGGCGCCCAGGATGCCGATGGTCTGCTGTGTCATTTTCTCTCCTTCAGGCATGTCTTCGAATCCGGGTTTAGCTCTCGGCAAGCATTTCGCGCACCAACGGGATGACCTTCTCGCCGTAGAGTTCCACTGCACGCAGGCGGGCGCTGGCTTCTACTGCGCCGCCCGAGTAGATCAAATCGAAACGGCCGATATCCAAGGTCTTGATGGTCTTGGCGATCTTGCGCGCCACGGTTTCCGGAGAGCCCACGTACAGCGATCCTTCGCTGATTTCGTGCTCGAATTCGCCGCGGCTCATTGGGCTCCAGCCGCGGGTGGCGCCGATGCGGTCGCGCTGCTCCTTGTAGGCGTCGAACATGTGCTCGCGGGCCAACTCGTCGGTTTCTGCGACGAAGCCAGGTGAATGCAGGCCCACCGGCAGGGTTGGGTGCCCGAACTGGTCGTTGGCCCGGCGGTACAGGTCGATGTAGGGTGCGAAACGCTCGGGGGAGCCGCCGATGACTGCTAGCATCATGCGGAATCCGTAGTGCGCCGTGCGGATGACCGACTGCGGGGAACCGCCCACTCCCACCCAGGTGTTCAGGCGGCCGGACTCGGTCTTCGGGAAGACTTCCATGTCGGTCAGCGCTGCACGCTTGGTTCCCTGCCAAGTCACCGGCTTTTCGTCGAGCAGCTTGTGGAACAGGTCGATCTTCTCGTCGAAGAGCAGTTCGTAGTCAGCCATGTCATGGCCGAACAACGGGAAGGACTCGGTAAAGGAGCCGCGGCCCAGCATGACTTCGGCACGGCCGTTGGACAAGGCATCCACAGTAGCGAAGCGCTGGAAGACGCGGACCGGATCGTCGGAAGACAGCACGGTCACGCCGGATCCGAGGCGGATCCGCTCGGTCGCCGTGGCAATGCCCGCCAGAACGGTCTCGGGGCTGGAGATGGCGTATTCGGGGCGGTGGTGCTCGCCGACAGCGATCACATCGACGCCGGCCTGATCGGCCGCGATGGCTTCCTGGACCGTGGCGCGGATGCCCTGGGCATGGGTTACCAGCTTGCCTGACTTGTCGCTGGGTACGTCGCCAAAGGTGTCGAGGCCGAATTCGATGTTCTCGAAGGCGTTCATTGCGTGTTCCCCGTTTCAAATACTTGGTTGATGCATCAATTATCACCTTAATTCATTGACGTGTCAACTACTTTAGTTTGACCCTCTCCAGCTGATCTATTGAGAGCTGCAAAGGAGCCAAACTGCAACGGATTCGTGCTGGATTGGACTCGCCGCGCACGGCTACGGTGGGAACGCCATTCGTTCGAGTTTGGCGAGGAGGAATTACCATGCGAACTCAACGAACCTCCCCGGTGCCATTGGCGCTCGCTGTTGCGGTGCTCATGCTTGCGGCCGGCTGCAGCCAAGGCCCCGGCAGTGAAACGCCCGGAAGCCCGCCGCAGCCAACCAGCGCTGATACTGCTACCGCGGAGCCGCCAGCCAGCACCGGCGCCTCTACTGAGGCGCAGAGCGCGGATCCGGCGGCGAGTTCCGCGGAGCCAACCACAGCCGCCCTGACGCTGTTCTATGTTGCCGTGGGCGATGAGGGAAAATCCGGTCCGAAGATTGGCTGCGGCGATTCGCTGGTCGCAACTGAAACCGGGCCCGTGGAATTCACCAACCAGATCGAAGCCTCAATGATCGCCCTCCTTGACGATGATGAACAGGGAGT
>RCUF01000406.1_pt1 | contig 13994 bp, 16 predicted proteins | sample 2166311 | NCBI WGS metagenome assembly RCUF01 (sample SAMN09932608, study PRJNA488358) | compost metagenome | feature: garden; material: soil; isolation source: compost soil in 4-hydroxybenzonitrile-enriched culture | place: Germany: Experimental Botanical Garden Goettingen | collected 2016-01-27
GATGTAAAGAAAAAGAAACCCACGTCTCAAAAGACGGGGTTTCTCGACAATCTGACCGCCCCGTAAAGGGGCGGTTTTCTTAGGCTTGCATAAATGCTTCTAACGGTTCCAGAGTCGCGAACGTCTTCTTCGCATCCTTCTTCCGTTGCTCATCATAGAGTTTGGTCAACTCTTCGAATGATTTAGCTTTAATCTTCGTATAACTCGATTTGGTGTATCTGATTATGTACGTCTTTACCCCTTCCTCTTCACTCCACTCGTAAACGACATCATATTTGTCCCTCAAATTCTTTAAATGAAGTGACCGGCGCAACACTGCAAAGTGTTCTTTAATGGCTTCATCACATTCCTCCATAATCTTCTCGTATGTGCAGCCAACTCGCATCAGAATCTCCAATGCCCGTTCATCGCCGTATCTCGCGAGAAATTCCTTCAACGAAACCAGCGCATATAGCATTATTTGTTCCTTGTCATTTGGATTCCTGTATTCATAACAGCCTACAACCAAATTGCGGTCGGTCATTTCCTCCTTACTGAATTGCATATTAAACAAATACTCGAGTGTCTTTTGCTTCATAACGGTTTCCAACATCTGTTCTTTATCAATCCTGATGCCCGTTGTCACCCACGGAAACGGTAGTTGGCCGTTACTTTCACGCGGTATGCTACCCCTAAGATTCAAAATCGGCATACCCGTAGCCATTGCGTACGACCTGTTATATCCGTCGCCCGCGAATATTTCCTGTTCTTCTTGCATGTGTCCTGCCCCTCCTTTTAGTACCAAGTTCCATTCGGCGCGTAGTGCCACCAGTTGTCTGCGAAGTGAATCTCCACTCGATTCCAGCGAATTGCGATCCAAATTATCCTCCGCACTTTCCAGTAATATCTTGGTTAAGCAATAGTTCTCCGTTCGTATTATGAGCTGTGACCTACGCTTATGGGCTTTGTCACTTCCGCTCTTCCAGTCCCGCTATGTCCATTGTCAGGCAACACTTTTATTTCCATCTCTCCAGGCACTTCATGAAGTCTCCGTTACAATCGGTTAGACGAACCGAGGAATAAGACCCTATAGTAAACTATTGCATGTCCATAAAACTACTACTTTTTTGTGTTGGTCTCCTATTAGTTCATCATCGCTTCTTTTCATGAACCCGCGAAGATACTTCTGGGATAAATTGTATCATATGAGAACCATAAGTCCATCTAATGGTTGCGTTATCCTGCCCGTTGGCTAATGCCGGCTGCCAGTCTACAACTTTATTTTTCACGGTCTAATGCTTTATTTTTCAGTCTAACAATTTATTTTCACAGAACAATAGTCTCATTAGACTATTTTGTTCTTCCCATAATTTTAAGTATGTATCATACTTCATAACATTCACGTACCTTCCGTTACTTTAACCATATCACTAAGTTAATAGCCTGATTGAAGACTCACCTGTTTAAACCCGCCTCTTAATTCTTAGGTGCATGCAAATTATCTTCTTTATCAGATAAATTACTATGAAAAAAGCTTGCTCCCATTTTACTGTTAAAGGAGCAAGCTCGGTTCGTATTATTGAAGCTACTTTATGATTCAAATGTCAACTTTTCAGGAAATATACCACCTTCTTTAACGAAGCAACGTGCCATCCGCTGTGCAGCCCTATCAAAATAAAATTTATTTGAATGACTCGGATCTGGTAAAGGTTCAATTTCAGAGAATAGCTTAGTCTCTTTGTTCAATTGAATTTTCCCCATAATGTGTTCATTTGGACCATATCTATAAATAACTACATTCTCATCCTCATGTTCTTTAAAAAGTAAAACAAATGCTCCCATTATAAAATCTCCTCTATTCTATTTCCCATGGACGACCCGACCTTACCGCAGCTTTATGAGCAGTCTCATAGTCTGTTTTAAATATACCCTCAAATCTGGATTCAAACAATTCATGATTAAGCAAATCCATATCTTTTTCTGTTTGTAATCCTTTTTGTAATCTATCCCAAGCTTGAGCTATTTCGTAATCAGAATGAAATCTGCCATAACCACTTGATTTTATATGTTCATTTATGAAAACGTGTTCTTTGATTCTTTGAACTCTACTTTCCTTCATTCCAGAATTTTCAGCTATTGCTCTTACATCACTATCAGAAGCTCTGATTTGATCATACATCTCATCTGCTTCAGCTTCTCTACGGAAATATTCATCAATTGAAAGATCGTTTCTTCCACCTGTTTGTACTTCTGTTTTAGGTTCAGATTCTATTGAATTACGCAATTTTGAGTTCGTATTATTCTTCGGAATCTCATACTTAATAGATGATTTCAAACTAATTTTAGGCTTGATTACCGAACTAACTCCTCCAAACAATCCTGCTGAACCGATCATATTAGCCCAGTGTTCCTTTGACTAGGCATTGTTGGGATTAAATGCTCCCTGAATCATGCCCGATACCCCAAATGTACCGAAATTGAGCATGTCATTCCATGAATCGTTTTGTTTAGCTGCCCGTTCCATGTACCCTTGATACATTCCCTTCGGTATGCCGTACGACATATAATCTAGAAAGCTCCAGACTGAATCAAACTTTTTCTCATAGCGTACTGAATTAGCGTCTACAAAATCCTGGCCTAGTTCAGTTAAGCTATCTACTGATTTTTGGAACGCATTCCGTGTATCTGGAGCAGGAACAGCACATGAATTCGGTGGAGGTGGTAAACAACTTGCGTCAATGTTACCTGCTTCCATCAGATCTGCTAATCTGAATTTATCTGCATGGTGACGTAATTCCCTAGCAATAGAATCCGTCAAGGTAACAAAGTCATTCATATTCTTCTGAGAGGTCTGGAAGGAATAGTAAAAGTGCTCTTTAGTCAGTCCTTCCCACAATTGCCCCATAGATGAAATTTGTTGTACTAAATTACTATTCATTTGAGTTGCCGTTTGCTGTGCTAACTCAAACTGCTTGGAGACAGCCATAAGCTGCTCAGGTGTCACTTTAATTGTTGTCATAATATACCTCTGTTTGAGTTCGTTATGACATAGTAACATTATTCCGATTTATGGAAAACGAACTTAATTCCTAATTGTTATGTGAAATAAGATAACTTTATACCTATGACCAAAAGCTTATAGTCATCGCTTTCAACTCCTGATCTTCAAACATATCCTGTAACTCAGGAATCAACTTTAGGAGTTTTTTATAGTTATGTAGCTGTTGTTTCGTGATACCGAGTTCCTTAACAATATCGGTAATATCTTTTAGATGGGCATTTTGTTCATCTGCTTGATTCCCTTATCCTAGCTCAACAACTTGTAATGTTTGACATTGGAGCATGGTAAATTGAATTTGACGCATCTACGTATGAAGCAAGGTGTTTGTAAATGTCATCCTCCTTTATTCAGATTGACTAACTATGTAAAAGGCCCACTCCCGTTTTTATTATTAAGGAGTAGGCTCAAATTGTACTTTTTCAAATGTCTATGCTATCCCACAACTCTAGAATAGTCTTATCATCAATCTTCCCATTAATGAACAACTCTCTTGCTGATTCAAATGATTGCGAAAAACTGTCCCTTTCACGAGTAAGAAAGTACTCTTCTTCATTCTGGCTAATCCAATAGCTATCATTTTTATAGTAGAACTGAAACTCTTCTCCCATTTCAAAACGTTCCACCAATTCATTGTATTCCAAAACAGTCCCTCCTACTTCTTGTTAACTCTTTTAAATGTCCCATCTTCTTTCCATTCAAAAACATGTTCATGAGGCCACTCTGGATGCTGCTTTGAATTTCCATGATTCGTGTAGTCTACATCGCGTGTAGCCCTTCCATTTTCATCATAATATCTTCTTGTTTTTATCTCACCTGTATTTTTATCCAGAATATCAATTGATGAGTTAGGTTCACCTTTAGCTGAATGTGGATTCGTTGTCGTACTTGTATGATTTGATGAAGGAGTAACATCTATCGACGTTCCCTTGTTGGAAGTAAGTGTCTGTTTAGCTGAACCTCCACCTTCTCCTTTCGCCATCTGCCACAATTCCGCTGAGCTCTTCCCTATTCCGCTTGCGCCTTTAACTGCGGTTGTACCTCCATGTGCCGCTAAAGCTGCTGAGCCAATCAATCCAGGTATTCCGATAATACTACCAACTCCCGTGGATGAAACAGCAACTGATAATCCTTCTCCACCTGTTCCAACGATTACCTCACCAGCTCCCTGCAATGTTGTAGCTACGTGACCAAGAATTTCACCTACTTTAGCTGCCATTGGATGATCATAGTCACGGTCTTTGTCAGGCAGCATCCCCAAGGTTAAATCTTCCTGAATAGCACCTTTCGCTCCCTGAGCAGTATCCCACAGAATTTCTCCTTGAAGCTTGCTAGCTTCCATCTGAGCTTCAGCCTTGGCGATCTCCGCTTTTCCGATCTGTTCAAAAATTTTATGTAACCAACCTTCACCACTTGATGCCGTTTTAACAGGCACACCATTCCCTGGCACATCCAGTACGACTTTTTCTCCATCTACCTGTGTGAAGTTTTTTGAAATAAAAATGAGTTCTTGTGCAACCGTAGAAAGTCGTTCAAGCGTCACGCCCATGGATTGTCTAGAGACCTGAAAATCTTGGAAAAACCTCTCTCGGGTAGCACCAGACCAACCTTGTTGGACAAAATCAATTCTTCCATTCAGTAAATTCAACATACGTTCCATTTCGTGTTTACCATGCAAGAACTGGTCAGCCACTTCCATTAGCTTATCAGGTGGAACCAATATTCTCCCCAATTGATCACGTCCATTTTAATTTAGATGGAAATAATCTTATCAGAAGGAGATGTTTAGGGATATCCACCTGTTATCCTGAAATTTCCTTTTATATTATGTGACAAATGGACTGATATAAACGGATTTACTATGTCAAAAGTATTGTATAAATGCCTGGCAAAGTAAATTATTTGACTTCACTCTTTTGATAGCATCCAATTTTATAGAAATAATAGATTCACTAACAGATTCAAGTAATGCAACTGACTTTTTAATACAAACGAAAATTTCATTGTTAAATTTTTTTGAAATATTGTGGAGGCACAAAATCGGCAAGCCAAACACCATTGTTAGCGATATAGAACTTCACATTATTAGCCAGAGATTTTACTGTATCGACTTCAAGAATGACTAATTCACCACGTCTCTTACCTGCCAATGTTGCAAATTCAAGTGTCTCAGATAGATGAACATACTTTCTCCCCATTGGTTTAATACCCTCGGTAATAATTTTATCAACTACTTTGCTATTTGTTCCGTGATAAAGAGCAGTTGGTGGAATGGATTCTTTGTAATCTAATCTTCCTGTACTGTGCCCGTAGTTCGCTCGTATGTATCCATTTACCATGTGGTATCGCTTCTTTGGACAATTAGTTACGACTTGATCAATTCCTGCTTCTCCTATATCCGAACATCTATTCTCTGATTTAATGGCTGAAATTAAGTCTTGCACGTGGCAATAACCTTCATGATCCAACTTAATTCCAAACTGTTCTGGTGTATGCCTAAGAATTTTACTCATAAATTTACTAAGGCTCTCTTCTTGTTTTGGTGATAACATCATATACTCCTTCTAATGTAATATTTGCTTTATCTAAAGTAACCAATCTGATGATTCATAGCGTCTTGTGAAGTAAAGCACTAATCCCCCGATAAGGAAAAATGTAGCTCCAATTAAAAAACCTCTTAGACTATATCTGCTATAAGCCTCCAATAATACTGCAACTCCCAGCCCAGAAGGGAAATACCCGAAAATACCTCTTATCAAAGCCATGATAACAAACTTACGATTCATACATTTTTCTCCTCGCTAATCGTACTTCATTATATAAAAACGAACAAATTTATTTCATCCATATCCATATATCCTCTTTGTCCCCATTTCACAGCAATCCAAAGTCTCCAACAAGGACTTCCATTCTAAGCCTAAATTAAAAAGACAACAGGTGATACCTGCTGCCTTCACTCACCATTATTCAGCTTCCGTCAACATTTTTAAAATGCCAGTAAATGAGCCGTCAATCGACATAATACCTCCATTAACTTGTTTGCTAAATTGAGACTCCGTAAGTTTATCTTTTCCTGCTGTGTGATTCTTAATGAATTTTATAAGCTCTGCTTTCTGATTTGCAATATCCTTTAATGCTTGTTCGCTTTCTTTTTTGTAATTTTTAACTGTTTTATTTAGTTCCACCTTAGCCACGCCGAGCTGCTTCTTTAATTTATCACAATCAGCCTTGGCTTGAGCTATTACCACTTTACTAGATTTATTTTTCACTTCGTTTTTATAGCGCGCAGATGCTTGGTTTAATCTCTGAGTTAGCTGACGAACTTCTGCCCCCAGAACGACATTAAGTTTTTTTTGTGCAATTTTAATTTCCTTCACACGATCTCTGTAATTCTCAAAGTATAATTTTTCGATTTCACTTGTTGACATTGCTTTTGTAGATGTTGCTGCCAATGCTTGTGATGGAATTAAAATAATAAACATTAATAATAGTAGAATAGCTTTCTTCATATGTACCTCCTTCTTAGGTAGTAGTGCAATTATCATAAGGGAAATGAAGGGAATAGGCAATATGTCTTATTTTATTATCATGATATTTCTAGGGAAGCGTTAGAATGATTATAGTAGAAATGCAAAACAAATAATAATCAAAATCCATTAAATACTTTTGCAAGCATTTGGAACTTAGCTCTGAACTCTCACATATTAGTTTATTTTAAATGGAACCTCTATATCTTCACCAATTTCATCTACAGTTTCCTCGATGATTTCCCTTACATCTTCATCCAAATCTTTGTTTAAAGATTCTTTCATCAAGTTATAGCTATTTTTTAAGTTCAGATTAACAACAACTGAAGAATATACATCTACTATCTCTGAAGATGTATCATTCCATATTTTCTGGAGAAAGCTGTCTAATCTTTTTCTCAACGAATCACTTAACAATTCGTAAGTATAAGTCTTCCTGTCAGCAAATTCCGAAAAACATTCCAACGTTTCAAGAATTTTTAACTTCTCTAAATTTTCAATGGAGTCTAAATATTGAATAATATAAGACTCTAACTGTTCTTTAGACATAACATCAGGCAATTGTTTAATTTCATTCAAATTCATTGTTCACCTCCCAAGATCCACTGGTATATAGGTAATATTTTGCTGATGGGCCTTCCCATTCTCCACCCAAGAATCTGCCATATCTTTGGTTACGCCTCGCTCCTGCATAGATTGTCGAGAACCCTGAAATTCCCAAAAAAATCTTTCTCGGGTAGCTCCAGACCAGCCTTGTTGGACAAAATCAATTCGTTCAATTCAGCATACGTTCCATTTCATGCTTTCCGTGTAAGAACTATTCAGCCACTTCCATCAATTTTATTAGATGGAACCAATATTCTCCACATACTATCACGCCCGCTTTAATTTTGATGGAAATAATCCTATCAGAAGGGGTGATTTAGGGAAATCTACTATCCTGTTATTTCCTTGTAATCCATGTGACATGTGAACTGAAATAAACAGATTTATTATGTCTTAAGTATTGTATGTCCATGTTAGAGGATGTCTAAGCTAGAATATAGCAGTCATCGCTTTTAAATCTCGATCTTCAAAACATGCTAACAAAAGTTTTGGTAACCCCAGAGCCTCGGTAATTAAGTCGAGCTGATTAATAGACATAGGCTTATTCTCTGAAACTATGTTACTTATTATCCCCCTATTCATGCCTGAAATATGAGCAAATTCCAATAAATTCAAGCCTTCTTGTTGTAGATAGTGTTCTAATTTTGCTCTAATCGTAATCGTGGGTGTAATTTTCACATGGATAAACCACCCTTCAGCGTGAACTCACTATATGATGCATAGTTAAAATTATTATGTAATTGTGAAACAAGTAATAAAATGGTTTAGCGCTCTGATGGTACCATCTTTTTGAACAAATCATATACTTTTCATGCAGTACTCGAGATACCTTTTTGGAAATTTTTCAAAATTTTTCTGATAAATAGATCATTTTGAATACTAGATCTTTTGTATTTTACTTAGTATTTGCAAAAAATATTTTAGGAGAATTCATCTTATGAAGAAAATACTAACAGTATCATTGTCTGCTGCATTAATGTTATCTTTGTCCGCTACATCTTTTGCAGATAACAGTTACATAGCAAATGCGGAGCAATCAATATCTGCAACTCAAGATCCAGGTAATGCTGATGGTAATGAAGTCAAGGATACCTGTTTAATTACACCTATGGATGTTATAACTATTCCTGCTGTTCATCATATAGGAAAAGGAGCTTTCAAAGATTTCTTCACACTCTCTCCTCAGAACGGTAAAAAATTGAATATTTACACTAAAAATAATGGTTCGTCAACAGTTTATCTTAGTGTAAAAGTCAACGGTCAGGACTTCGGAGAAACAACTATTCCTGCTGGTGGACAAAAAACTAGGAATTTTGAACAATTAGTTGGTATTGGCTTATCAGGTAACTATAAAGTATATATTTACAACAATGACGGCTCTCTCTATGACCTTAACATAAGTGCTAGACAATTCTAATTACAAGTGGTTTGTCTCTTTTGTAAGATAGACTCCTGTTTTCATTCGAACGTCTTAAATTTCCATTTTGAAATTTGTATGGAAGCTAAGTCGTAAAATTAGACCATGTGTAAAAAAATCGCACATTGGTTTCCAACTACTCAAAGGCTTGGATTATGTGTGTTGCCGTTTGATGTACAATATCAATAGTCTTCAATCATTATACTTTATAAATAGTATACTCTAGATTTAAAAATATTAATTAGAAGTTGTAATGTTCACATTTAATGTTTCACCTATTTTTTTGGCATCCACTTTTGCTCCCAACACTTCAGAAACAATTCTTAAAGGAACTTGAACACGAGTTGTAGGAATCTGCGGCGCAGCTAACATGGTTTTCTTTTCATCGTTGACATACGCAATCTTACTACCGATCGCCAATTTAATTATAGTTCCATCCTTTGATTCGATGGTGACTTGTTGTAAAGTTTTGTCCCAGTCCCTTACTTTCCCCCTAGATTTTCAGAAACGAAGCGAAGAGGAACAAAAGCTGTATTTGTAGCATTTTCAATTATATGGAGGTGAATCTGAATTAGTTCCAAAATTAATAGGAACACCGTTTACCTGTATATTAATTGTGTAATTATAAGGATGTTTTGCACTGGCTTGTACGCTTAGTACAAGTGTAAAAATAAGGAATACGGAAACCGTAAAGAATCTTTTCACGATGCAGCTCTCCCTTTGTTAAAATCACAAAATTATCAATTTACTGAAAAGATATATCTTTCTGACCTCCAAGATGTAATTTTCCTGTGAGTCCATACATCGTTGCCTAATAATAAGAATAAAGCAAGGGAGTTGTTTTTTTATTCCAAACTTTGCTATTGTTATAGAGTTTGATTATACTTTAGCCACTATAGAATCGCGTATTTCTACCGAGGAGGGATCAAATTCCGATGAATTTAGCCGTCAAGTTGATGCAAAAATTCAAAGACCGCGATACCCAGAATAAACTGAAAGGCTATCGAGACAAAGCGGAGCTCATTAGGAAACGGAATTTGGAAGCATGGGATGATCAGCGGCTGAAAGCGGAATCTCTCCGGCTGAAAAAGGATGCAAAATTGGGTACCCCTTTGGATGAGCTGCTTGTCGATGCTTATGCGTTAGTCTGCGAGGCAGCGAAGAGAAAGCTCGGATTACAGCCTTATGATGTCCAGATCATGGCTGCCATCGCTCTGTACGAGAGATTTGTGATCGAGCAGCATACCGGTGAAGGAAAAACGCTCTCTGCTGTTATGCCTGCTTATCTAAATGCGCTGACCGGCGAAGGCGTTCATGTGCTCACTTTTAACGATTATTTGGCAAATCGGGATGCGGAGTGGATGGGTCCGATCTATCGTTTCCTCGGGTTAACGGTAAAATCGGTTCAAGCGGGCTTGAGCTTGTCCGAGAAACGAGAAGCGTACGCCGCGGATATAACCTATGTTACGGCCAAAGAAGCGGGATTCGATTATTTGCGCGACACGATTACACTAAGCGAAGCCGATACCGTGCATCGTCCTTTCCAGTACGTTATCGTCGACGAAGCGGATTCACTGCTTCTCGACGAAGCTCGGGTGCCGCTAGTCATCGCTGGCGAGCCGGATTCTTCCGGCAACGACGTAATTCGTTTCGCAGATGTGACTAGGCAGCTTGAGCAAGATAAGTATTACGACTTCGACGAGTTCAAGCGGAACGTTTATTTAAATGAGGCGGGCGCTGCGAAAGCGGAGTCGCTGCTGGGATGCGGTAATTTGTACGAAAGCCATAATAGTCATTTGTTGTCGTCGTTAAATTGCGCGTTGTATGCGGAAACGTTATTGAAAAAAGACGTCGATTACATCGTCCGGAACGGTAAAATCGAGCTGATAGACGAATATACCGGCCGCGTGGCGGAGAACAGGCATTTGCCAGAAGGACTGCAAGCCGCGCTTGCAGCCAAAGAAGGGCTGTACTCGAAAGTCGGCGGGAAAATTCTCGGAACGATCACCCTTCAACACTTCATTAGCCTGTATCCAAAAATTTGCGGAATGACGGCTACCGCATACGCTTCCGCAATGGAATTCAAAGAGATTTATGCACTGCAGGTCGTGCAAATTCCACCGAACCGGCCAAACATACGGATCGACCAACCGCATCAGATTTATACCCATAAGGAAGCCAAGCTTAAGGCGCTTGTCCAAGAAATCTTGTCCGTCCATGCGATGGGACGACCGATTCTCATCGGTACGTCAAGTGTGGAGGAGTCTGACATGCTGGCAGAGGCGCTAGCAGTTGCCGGCGTACCCTGCCATGTTCTGAATGCAAAAAACGATGCAGAAGAAGCCGAGGTCATTGCAAGAGCGGGAGAAATCGGCGCCGTGACGGTGTCTACGAATATGGCGGGACGCGGCGTCGACATTCGGCTCGGCGGTGGCAACCCTACGCAAGCAGAAGTTGTCGCCAAGCTGGGAGGGTTATACGTCATTGGTACGCATGTAAACGAAAGCGTGCGGATCGACGACCAACTGCGCGGGCGTTCTGGGCGCCAAGGCGACCCTGGAGCTTCCGTATTTTTCGTAAGCTTGGAGGACGAGTTGTTACTTCGGTTCGGCATCCATAAAGCGATTCGCGCCCACAGGCAGGATGAGGCTCTCGAAGACCCAGCGCTACGCAGCAAAATCGCGCATATTCAACGTGTTATTATGGGCCAAAACTTCGATATCCAGCAGGAACTGAACTGTTATTCGGATATGGTGGAGGATCAGAGGCGAATTCTATACGAGGAGCGGCTCGCAATTTTAAAAGGCAAGAAGCCGATGAGTCCTTTGGAGCAGCGCGTACGGCTTTTTTATATCGACAAGTTCTGGGCCGACCATCTAGCATACGTTTCTTACCTTCGTGAAGGCATCCACTTGGAAAGCCTTGTCAGCGGCAATCCGATCGACGAATTTCATGCACAAATCACCCAAGCATACGAGCAAATTCCAGCTAAAGTAAATAGCGAGTCGGCGAATATGCTTGTAAGGCTCGGAGATTCGAATGATCCGGCGAAGTGGGAAGAGTTCGGTCTGAAGAGTCCTACTTCCACTCGGACTTATATAATCAACGATCAATACATCCAGAATATGCGCAGCTCATGGACCGCAATGACTGTATTTGCTTTTGGGATTCGCAAGATTTTGAGGCCGATATTCAAACTGTCAAAGTTTTGATGCAGCGTAGCTTTTTCGAGGATGATCGGGACGAATACGAGCGAACGCTCGATTCATCCTGCGCTGAAAAAGTTGAAGCGAAGCATTGACTCCGTGTTGACTTCGGACGATAAAAAATACATCGCAAGGGCGTGCAGGCGCATGGCGATGTAATCAAAGTTGAAGTACTTTGAATTAAATCTGTTTCCCTAGAATCTGATTATATATCTTGTCCGCTTGGATTTCTCAGTTTTATCAACGGTATAAACATACCAACTACTGCCGCCAAAGCTATGGCGGCTTTTTTACATTCATTTTGAGGGGGGATTTATATGCCGATGGCAACAAGCGTAGCCGCTATAAAGCAGGCATTCTCATTGAATGTAACCGCCATCGGATGTTGGGCTGATAGTCAAGCCTGATTCTGAGATTGAGCCGTTATTCTTCTCTTTTTCTCAGCAATAAGTAAACCTAGCAGTATATATCCTCTGTACAATAATCCAATTAAAAGCACTCCACCAGCAATAGAAAGGAGAATAACTAAAATATTAAGTATAAATAGAAATAACTCCAACAAGACACCTCCAAAGTAAATTAGCCTTATATTTATCCTATAGTAAGAGTCGTGTCGAAGTATCATGAAGCTTGTCATAAAACAAAATAAGAAAGCAGTTGAATGAAAGAACTAAGTTATTCAAAAAGGCTAGTGGTCAGAATAAAATACTATATCTGTGCAACTTCCTTTCGTTTTTCTGGTATATATGATAAAAAAATGAAATCAGGTGTTTATTGAATGAGACGAATTTTTGTTTCTCTACTTGTAGCTTCCTGCCTTCTTATTTCTGGCCTGCTTCCAACGGCTCTGAGTTATGCGGAGAATTCAAATTCCACTCTTCCCGTTGTAGCAGAGGATGCGGCTGTGTTCTATCTGGTTCCGCACCAACTGACTGCCAAATTAAACAAGTCTTCTTTATCGCTGGATTCCGTCTCCCTAAAGGCCGCTCCACTGCTGAGGAAAAATAATCATTTGTATTTCCCGTTCAAATGGCTGGAAACAGCTCACTTGGCAACCATCAAGCGAGATGCAAAGACAGGCAGCACGTGGGCGGAGTTTGACACTGAGAACTCGGTACCTTTTTCCTCATTTCGGTTGATGCCTAACCAATCAAAGATTTTCAGGTACTCAGACGGAACAATGACAGCGCTGGATGAGTCAATCCCTAAAACGTTTATGAAAAACGGTCAATTGTATATTCCAGCGTCACTCCTGCCTAAGATGGGAATAAATTATACATGGAGTAATGGAGTCATGCACTGGATGTGGAACGATAAAGTAGCCAAAGCGCTTCATCCAACGTATACAACGGACAAGGAAAACATCACTTTTAGCGCATTAGTACAAAAAGAGTTCGGGCATGCTTATGTTTTGGTGAATACAGGACACGGTGGTATGACAAGCTCCATTGGAGGTGGCATAAGCACGTTTAAGGGAACAGAAAAAACAACTGAAAAGTCAATTATAGTGAATGGAAGAACATTTCAGCGGATTGAATATTCAGTAGGCCTTCGCCCTGGTCCAAATCCACTGGAAATTACGACAAATGATAAAGGATCTGCTAAGATAATGGTCCATCGTAAAGTATTAAACCCGTCCTCCGTTCCTATCAGATACAACCATCCCGAGAACGAGCAAGACATCCGCTTCACCAATCCGACACAGGGGTACCTCCGTGTACAGGCTGGAGATCCAATAGCAATTGCTGGAGTCGTGACAGCTACGTATCTGGAAAGCAATGAAGTTTCTTTTGGTGTGGCAGCATTTCAAAACGATGATTTTATTGAAGTTGAAAAAAAGACCGTTGTCCCACTCAAACAGGATAAATCCTTTAACGGTTCTATCGTTATTCGAAAACCCGGTACTTATTTGGTCAATATTCTAAGTCCAGATGTATTCGTGGGAGGTAGTTCACCGTACGGCTCTGTCAAATGGGCTGAGATAGCAGTCGAAGTGTTGCCTAAAACCAAGAAAAACCCATAATTCTTCTCTTTCAGATCTAACACCAGCTAAATATGGACCAGTATATTAAAGGAGCAGCGGCGGACACAAGACTTGATAAATAAAGTCTTGTGTCCGCCGCTGTTGTCATTGAACTAACGTTTCCCGTTAGAATTCCTGTAAAACGAATAATCTGGTCTTTGCACAAAAACGAGCGCCT
>RCUF01000408.1_pt1 | contig 13919 bp, 11 predicted proteins | sample 2166311 | NCBI WGS metagenome assembly RCUF01 (sample SAMN09932608, study PRJNA488358) | compost metagenome | feature: garden; material: soil; isolation source: compost soil in 4-hydroxybenzonitrile-enriched culture | place: Germany: Experimental Botanical Garden Goettingen | collected 2016-01-27
AAAACCGCGATAAAACCACTTCGCTACGCTTCGTAAACGGTAGTATCGCCTGCCGAACGTTTCCCCTCCCACACCCAACCCCATTTCGGCTAATTAAGTTCACTTTCTCAACTCCAATCATCCTTTACTATAAAATTCATGGCTGGACTTATTCAATCGCATCATAGCCTCTCTACGGGCTGACAAGCCCATTCCATAAATTCATCTACAAACATGTTTCCTATTCTCCATCAGCCTGTTTCCAATTTTATAACGCCAGATTCCTATCTTCACTTCAATTTCTCCAGTATACTAGCTGATTTTTAAAAGCTGTTTCCATGTTTCCAGTTTTGAACACTCCTGATGACATATACACTCCTCACCAACACATAATATTCGATCAAATATTATTATATGTATTCTCTCAAGAGTTGAAAAAACAGGAAACATGGAAACAAACTCATGATTCTCTATGTAAACAAACTATTTTTCCGTTTCCAATTGTATGCAAAACAGAAAACGAACAGGAAACAGATGCTGCAAACAGGAAACATTATATTTTGATACCAAACCAAAAGGGAACTGAGCTGCCACTTATTGTTTTGGCCTTCTTCCGGTAAATCTTATCCTTAAGTTTTGCATCGAGATGCTTATTAAATTTAGTCGTCGTTTCAAGTTTAAATCCACCTTGTTTACACCATGCAGCATACTTGGCATACAACCTTTTGCATTCAATTCGGCTTTCATGTTGTTTTGAACCATCACTTTCAATTTCACATTCTTCATCTATGAACAGCATAATAGTATCCGATTCCATTTGATACGTTTTAACTTGATCCTTAATCGTTTGTGAATACGAAAATCCACCTTGTTGTTCGAGTCGTCTTAAACCTTCAAGCGCATAATTCAATAATGTCGATAAAGCGGATGGAGTCGTCAGTTTATAAATTAGTTTCGTATCCTTTTGTTGATCTGTAAATTTACGAGTAAAAGGAAACACCATCAGCCTTCTAAAAAATCCATCACTATGATCACTACTCTTCGGCAATTCATTCGCACTGAACAACAATTTACAAAATGGCTCAAAGTTAAAGGGATCTTTCCCCTTTTTCTCTGCGTTTAACCCTTCACCACTGGCAAGTACCTTGAGGTTCCCCGTAGAGTTCAATGCATCCGCAGGGATATCTGTAAAGCAATTCAGCACTTTTCCATACAACTCAGCAATTTTAAACCTTGATCTGTCTCCTTCTAAATCTTGAATTTTAACTTTGGATATATTCGCTTTGCCTATCATCGCTTCAATCGTTTTAATCAACACCGATTTCCCGTTGCTTCCCGTACCTGTGAATAAAAATATCTTCTCATACTCCAAGGTGGGAATCAGGAAATAGCCAATCATTTCAAATAAAGTTGCATGCGTATCCTGTTCAAGCACAGATTCGATAAACTGAAGCATGACAGGGTCATTGGCCGTAGGATCATATAGGACAGGAAATTGAATAGTGCTCCGTCTATCAGGCGTATGCTCCCTTAACTCTCCCGTTTTCCAATTCAACAAACCGTTTTTCACATTAATATAGTCGTCCAACAGATTCAATTGGGTTCCTGCAATATAACTTTGGGCCTCTATGTAATAACGTGCTTCCTTAATCCGACTATGGCGAAATTCATTATCCAGCAGGGTAACGGATAATTGCTCTAGGTGACGCTCACCATCATTGACATATACGCCCTGATCATATCGATACAAAAACGTACCATCAGAAAAACATTTCATATGCTGATCTAAAATATCTTTGGCATACCAAACTGGTTGAAATTTCTTATGCGTTCCGTGAATCTCAAAGTATTCCATATAATTATGCTCAATTGATTTGGGAGAATTCTCTCCTGCTGACTCATCATCGCGTTTGAACACATCTACAATATCGACATGAGATGTAAGCTTAGAATTGCTTTGACTCTGGTAATACTCTTCCTCATGAGCTAACCATTCTTCATATTGTTCGGCAAGCCACTCTTGATATTCAGGATCATTCGCTTTCCGTTCTTCCTCTGCAATCCGTTGTTCAAGTTCCCAATTCTCAAAAAACGCGATCTCCTTCTTGAGATACGCTCGTTCCGAATCGGTCATATATTTTTCGTCCGTGTATGTCCACCACGTTTTGCCACCATTATACGAAAACTCTAATTCATAGGGAGAATATTCAAACTGTATACGATACTGTTTATCGATATCTTCCTTGGTAATCGGCTTCCACATACCATCTATCCAAGCCTCTACTTGTTTGCTATTGCTATTTTTTCGTACATCCACCCGTTTTCCGTTAATGGTGAATTGGTCGGTATAATACTTGTGTTTATCATCGTGCTTCTCTAAAGCTATTGTCATATTGTTATGATCCCCCTTATTAATAGATGTTATCGACTACCTGTTTAAATTCGTTATATTGTTCCATGGCCTTCCTTAATGGAGGTGAATCCTTGAATATAAATACTTTCCGATTGGAATCCTTTAAATCTACTTTTTCATCCATTTTATGAAACCGATTAAACATCAACCATCCTGCCATTCGAGACTGGGTAATGACAATTGTATGGCTTTCCATATCTGACCTCCTCACATAAATAAGTGATTGGAATGTGAAAGGCGAATTCTCCCACATCCCTCTCTACCGGCTGACAAGCCGCATGGTTATGCTCGGAAATCTGCTCGACAAATAATAGAAGCGTTCGTTGTCTTTATAATGTGTTTAATCGTTATCGACTTGTTCATATAGCAATTGAGGATGGAGTCTCCTGTTTTGTGAGCAATACTCAATCCTTCAGCCACGCCAAGCCATCCTCGGTCATCGAACAGGGTGTATGTCTGACCCACCATTTTCTCAGCCACTTCTTTTGGATTCCATGTCCTCTTTTCGCTGCTTACCAAGGAAATTTTATAGTCGATGAGATCATCGAGCTTCGCATCCTGTCGTTTGAGGTACTTCTCAGGGATGCTCATATCTTTGTCTTCAGGCCATTGTAACGTGTAAGCTTCTCGTTTCATCACCGTGGCATAATTATGGCCTAACCATTCAAAGGTATGTTCATCGCTCTCTTTAGCGTGTTGGATATATACTTTATCTTTGTCTTCATAATGAAGCTGTACATTTTGCAGCATTCCTTCACTGGCGACCACCCAGCAGAAAGAATAATTTTTATTCGAATTTTTCGCTTTGGAGTCCACGTAAGTCATACGAACAGCAGCCGTAGCAAGTAGAGAAGGACAATCACATATGTGTTCTGCTGCTGCCTTCGTTTCCCGATATAGCTCTGCAAATTTGGCATCCACTTCTTTTCGCAATCGCTTTTGCCTTTTATCTGATGCGAATGGATTCAGGCTTTGCTTCTCTTGCGTTAGCTCTCTATTTCTTTGTTGGAACGTATCGTAAGTTGTCTTTAACGCTTTGATGGTTTGATCCACATACACTGTGTCTAGGTCGAAATTTTGAAAATACTGATAGATATTCTCAAACTGATGTTTCCGAATTTTCAGATCCGTATCGTCTATCATGATTCGGTTTATATATTTCTTAAATGAAAACATGGACTTGGCAAGCAGATCTAAAGCCGAGGTGTGTCTACGATCCTTGTTGTAAGTTTTTCCGTCTTTGAAAAATGTAAATTGTGGTTTCAACACTCCAAACCGATGCCGAATCACGTCTGGAATGACAACTTGGTCGAACAGACCCGATTTGGAAGCATCTATACATAGGGCTTGTAAATGCTTCATGATCGCAATTGGAAACTTGTATTGCAATAACCTTTCTTGCGCGTCAGCGATATTTTCTATCGTCGTATTTATATCGGTGATTTCTCCCGTTTTATCTTCAGAGCGAATAATAAAATCAATAACATTTGCCTTGTTCCATTCCTGTGAAGGAGCGGTGGATTTATCTGCATCGTTGACTTGTACCAGTGAATCAATAACATAGTCTGCCAACGATACTTTAGCTTGAACAGGAAAACGTTCCGCAAAATGTTGCTGGATATTCTCATTCAACAGGTCAAGCCGATTTTTACCGTGATGTTCACTTTTTTCGTTATTAACCTTAAAATTATACTGCTGAAGGTATTCAATCTGAGTCTCGACCAAATTTAATTCTGTAGACAAAACCAGTAATTCATCGCCGTCCCTGTCTGCGCCGCCAAGACGATCTGGCTCTGTCCCCAAAGGAAGCTGCACAATATTGTCGATATGACGAATAAACTCAGCATCCTCACCTTCATAATCCACAAATGTGGTTCGGGTAATTTCACTGAAAGACATGATCGGATTTCTCGCAAATAGATTCTGACCTAATATTGCGCCGCCACAGTAACTCTGCTTGGCAGACAAAAACCCTGTATATTCCCAAGTGTGATGATCCGCTGCCGCAGCGTAAGACAAAAACGCTAAAATATCTTGTGTCACATACAGATACTTAGCTTCAATATAAAATTTACCCAAGCCCATTTCATCTATTTTACGATCAATCACTTCCTTGATCGTTTGCCTTACTTTATGATCGAATGCCAATTTTTTATTAAGTTGCAGAGCATGAATGGCATCGCTACACTGTTTACCAATTCCATTATCTAAATTTTCCCGATACACCAAGTGCAGGAAGGCTTGCAAATAGCGGAGACCTTCCCAGTCCAACTCCTCTTTGCGATAGATACTTAATGCCCGATATATAAGGTCACCCTGGATATGGGATAAGCAAACGACATCTCTGGCTTGCAGATCAAGAGCCAATAACAGCTGATACGATGATTTCCGGTATTGTTCATGTACTGGCTTGGCAACATTGGAGATCCCTATCGCATCATAGCCATACTCTATCAATTTAGACTGGTACACTGCTATCGAGGGAAATAACCAGGCTTTCTCCTCTAAACCGTCTGGCTTTTCTCCGATCACTTGTAGCTTCGCTTTAAAGGTAGACTCGGTGGTCAAAATATCAATTTTGTCTGCATCATGCCATGTTCCGAATATATCCTGAATCCGTTTCACATTATGCTTACGGAAATATCCATGAAAATCTACACAAGGAAAGAAGCCTTTGATTGCTGGCAAGCGTAATTGATAACCTGTAATCCTATAGTCTACCTCTAGGAAACGCTCCATTTTCCGTCCTAACTCTTTTGAGACCAAACCCATACCGTCAAATACATTTTCCATGACCGTATGATTTTTTACTTCAGCTAATTGCAATCCCGTTGACCATGGAGTGATGGGGAGTTCTTTTTTCTCATACGGCTCAGTCTGGTCGATTGTCCATACAGGAACCGAAACGCCATCTTTCTTTTGGACTTTCCATACAGGCTTGCTAAGGTGCTCTAAGCACACTCGTCTGCTATTCTCTTTTTCCCAACGACCAGTCGTTTTGTATTTGTCTCTATCGTTAGGTGCGATAGGAAGTTCGATTTTATGCTCTTTGACCTTTTGGCTGATTTTTTGGCGCTCCTTTTCATAGCGTTTTTCTTCTTCCATATAGGCTTGGAGCTTAGTGTATATGTCCTCTTCTTCAGATGTACGATGATACGGAAGGATCATCTCTACATCTTCCGTTACGGGTATTTCTTTATCAGGGAGAATGCAGATGGTTAGCTGCTTCATATCTACAGGGCAGAGATACACATCTGTTGTCATTAGGGCATTGCGCGTCAAGTTTTTAGATACGGTACATTGGGTCGGTTCAGTTCCAAGGGAAACATGTGCTTTCAACGCTTCAGCGTATTTCTCCAATACAAATAGCTGACGACATTCTTTATTCTGAGCACCGGAAAGAACATTATCCAAAAATACATAGGTATGTCGAGCAATCTCTTGACCGTTTGACTTTGTAAAGATGGCGGTAAAGCCCTTTTCCAGTAAACGTTTGAGTTTGTCATTGTCCTCTTCACTACGTCCACGTCCAGTCTCGATGGTCATGATTGGAAGGAGATTCTTCTTTTTTTGATCGGCTTGCTGTCATTGGATTTTGGATTGGGAATATCTTGATTGGTTATGTACTCTACTGTAGCATCGAATTTCTTATTCATTATTTTCTCGTGCAAAATGTAATACATGAAGGTTTCACTTGTTTGTTTAGCATCTGCTAAAGTATAGACTAACGAAAGTTCGCCATTTTGCTCTGTTACATCATCAAGTTGATATTGCCATATGTGGTATTGTCTTTTTTTGATCATACGTTATCCTCCGATATTTTTAGTGTGATATAGAACTGATGTTCTTATTCTATTATATCGAATATTCGTTCTCATTTTAATAGTTAATGTAATATATTTTGAAAGTGGAAAGACTATAAAAATAAATAAATTTATCCACGCCTGTTGAATAACCAAAATAAGTAACTCAATTCAAGAAACAAGAGGTGCACTGAAGAAGAACGCGCTGAATCTGAATCAGCCATTCAACAGGTAGTTTTGAAGAAGAAATAGACGAGAAAATCGCGCAAAGGAAAGAACGGCATGTTGGGGCCATGAAGTCTGAGCAGCAACAAATAGCCAATTGAGCAGGACATAGACGATTAGAGCACAGAATAATTGCCCATAGACCGCATTTTCAGTCGTACCAAACAGCGTTGGAATATTCAAATGTTGCTTGATCCAACGAAAGAAGACTTCAATCTGCCATCGAGCCTTATAGATCTGTGCGATTTGTTCTGCGGTTACCCGCATGAAATCGGTAACCACCCGAATTTCCCGACCTTCAAAATCCCCAAACATCACTACACGATGACGTTGTCTGGAACGACACTGAGGGCTTCCCAACTGGCAAGTGATATCTCGAATGACGGATGAATCTGTCTTTTGGAGACGGGAAAGGGCATGAGGTAGCGACATGAAGCTTAATACCCGCACGCTCTCCGTGATAAGGAGCCCAAGCAACCGCGTTTTTCTTCCACCGTCATCGTGATTGAATCGATGAGTAATAGTTCTTTTGGGAAAGTTAGCTTCCGACGAGCTTCCCGGTTGCATTTGTGAACAAGTAGATGGAAAATTTCCTTAAATACGGAAAATGGGACTTCGGCGGCTTTGGTTGAAAAGCGTGAATAATGGACGACCGGCAAGCTAGAAAGAGGCGCATAATCTACGCTGGATCGATAGCTGCTCCATTGTTCCAAGGCAGCCACACACCAGTATTGGAGTATATGGTATACCGTGAACTTGCGGCCTTTGTCTTCATAGCCTATTAACTTCACTACCCTTTGAACTTCTTCAGGAGTCAGCAGGGATTGAAGGATAGATGTAATCGTGATAAAATTTTTCATGAGATCATCTTCTTCCAGATTCGTTTGGTGGGTACCAACGGTTCTACAGAAAAGATGATCTTTTTTCTACCATTTTGTGGTTATTCAACAGGCCTGAGGAAATAGTTTACTTTTCAATTTAATTTGAACGGAGGTACTTTATTTTGAAGCGCTCTAAGGCTAACAAGGAGGTTCATTTGGGAGAATGGTTAAAGAAGATAAACTGAACATCCCCACCTTTTTTGGGTGGGAGAATGTCCAGTAAGGCTGGATAGACTATACTTTCAATGAATACCTTTCAAATGACCAGTTCAACTTGTTCGTTTAACTTAAATTGTTAGTGCGTCGTCCTTCTTCTTTTTTTCTGCTTCTTCAAGAGATTTTTGCTCAATCAGCCCGAGAAATAATTTTTCGTAATCTTCAGAAGTTGTGACTTTTTTGAAACCACCGGTTAAAGTTAAATCTTTATTGCGATTTATTATTTGTTCAAATATACTTTCAACCAAAGCTCTAGCTTCGCTGTAATCGTTTTCTTTCTCTGCTTGTCCACCTAAAATTTGATAAATCACTTTCGTTTTTTGATCGCTTGAAACATCTTCAATACCAATAGCATTTTCGAAGTGAGTTATTGAACAAAATATTCTAATGTTATCACTGTGTTTAGAAGCATATATTTTCTTGCAATTAGTTAACTGAGCTTTAAGTGTAGAAGCAGAATGCTTGTCATGATTATCTACATCATGTAGCACATCGTAAGAAGAATTAAATTGATTGAGAACTTTCATTAGAGTTACAATGGTAGCCTTACCTCTAGCACGAATAATATGAATGTTAGTGTCTCTTTCTTTGGCAAGATGCTTGAAAGCAATATATTCAGTATCACCTTCAACAATTACTACTTTGTCAGCAAAAAAGAATTCATTCACATAAGAGTCTACGTAATTTAGGATTTTCATGTTTGCTATATCATCATCGTCAAATTGTTCACTTACCGATTTATACAACTGGATAGCTTCTTTTTCGCCAACTCTGAAAACTTGAATAGAGGTGTGTCTTTCCGATAAATCTATAAGTATCGGAGAATGAGTCGAGATCATTAATGGCATTTTTTTGCCTATTTGATAGAGCGAGCGACTTAATGCACGAACTGCTTCGGGATGCAAGAATGCTTCTGGCTCATCTATAAGCAGTAATTTGTTGTCATTTTCGCCGAGAAGTTTTTTCTCTATCATGTTCTGTATTAGGTATATTAGGCTCATTCTTTGAAGTCCAGTACCTTGGTTGGCTAAAGGCATTTTGGATTGTTTATTGCTATCAATGTGTACGCTTGAATTTGTAGACTTCAATAAGTCGGCTGATGAAAATCCTTCACTTTCGCCGCCTACAACATTTAGTGATAGATGGTTATTAGAAAATAGTATTCTTAGATTATTGGAAACATCGTTACTTACCTGTGATAGTATGCTGTCTGTGTTTTGCTTAATTTTTTTTAAAAACGCAGGATATGCTTTTTTCAAGCTTGAATACTCTTGAGCCAATGTAGAGGTATCCTTATCTTCTTCTGCGTCTCCATTGAAATCTTCGAGTTTTAAGAGATCATTTTTTATTATTTCAGAGTATATATCTTGAATTAGGTCGTTTATGTCATCAGGTAACATGGAGGGAGTTATGTAAAAAGGCTTATTGTTTAAGATTTCCTCCAACTTATCGTATAATTCGTGTGTTTTTTTGATTTCTTTGCCCTTCTCGTCACAAAAACTTGGGGCACTTTCTTCTTTATACTTCTTTTTAATAGTTATCTGGTCTTCATCAGATTCAAATACAGCTTCAAGCGTTATATCTGTTCTACGCACTGAAAAACAGTCATTTGGGATGGTTTTTGCTTTATTTTCTTTTTGGAAAAAGCAGTTGATGGCTTCTAAAATAGTTGACTTACCCGTGTTATTTCTCCCGGTTAGAATAACAATAGAATCTTTTGAGAAATCAATTGTAAATTTCTCTTTAAAGACCTTATAGTTTGTTACACTGAATTTAACCAATCTCATAATCTTCCTCCTCCATAAGAAATCGAGTATCTACGACAAATTCTCTATTCATAAGTCTAAATACGAAATGAAGAATTTATTACCATCATCATACTACAACATACAGGTAATTGGAACTATATTTATTTGTTTATTGGTAATTCGGACTCGGCAACCTACCTTTATCATGGGTAAATAGACCTCTATTTCACTAAGCTATTATGTATGGTTTAGGAATAACTACATTGATAGGCTATAAAAAAACTTGACAAATGGGCAACCTTACCTTCATCTCGCTCAATCATTAAACTAACCAATTAAAACCGAAATAAATTACGAAACAAAAAAATTTCGGGTATCACCCACCCAGTTAAATTGTTCCGATCAAATATAGAAAGTATTTGCTTGGACCAATACCAAAAAACCCTTAAACAAGTCAAGACTGTTTTAAAGTCTGATGTCAGCTATCGCTTTTTGAACGTTGAAGGAAAGACAGTTGATGGCATTTACAACTACGAGCGTAATGCTGATTCATTATACATTGCAAGCGATAATATGAAACAACTCAAAGAAAACAGCTTGATCGTATTCGATGCGGTAAACTACAGATGGTCACAAATGCTGGAAAACTTTAATCACTCGCCGCGCATATGTAAGAAGGTAAAAGTCATTGATGAAGATAAAATCCGGCGTAAACCTTTGACTAAGTTTGTTCAAATAATCGAGGTTGAGAACCCAAATCATATATGCTTCCATTGCGGTAAACAAATTATCGGTGAGACACCGGCTGTTGACCATGTAATTCCGTGGTCATATTTGTACAGTGATGATTTATGGAACCTGGTCTTCTCCCATCAGACATGCAATTCGAGCAAATCAAATGTAATTCCCAGTGAGGAATTGATTACTCTACTAGAGGAAAGGAATCAGCGGTTGCTTGAAGCGTTGCTGAAACTTGGACAGAAGGATAAGCATGTATCAGAGTTGGAAATGGCGTTTGACAACGGACTGGTCAGAAAGTTTTGGATTTCATGTCAGGGTTGATATTGGGGAGGAGATTACTGATGAAGGAATATAACAAGTTGGTTCGAGATAAGATTCCAGTGATTATTGAAGCATCAGGAAAGAAAGCTGAGATGCGAGTGCTTGATGATGCAGAATATAAGAAAATGCTTGATGTGAAACTTCAAGAGGAATTGTATGAGTATATCACGGCAGTAGAAGAAAAAGACCAAGTAGCTGAATTGGCTGATTTGGTCGAGGTCGTATATGCTATATTAGATAATAAGGGAATTAGCATTGAAGAGCTTGAACTAGTAAGGTTGGAAAAAAAGAAGAAGCGTGGCGGGTTTAGAGAAAAGTTTTTATTGGTAAAAGTAGAATAAAAAATCTAATTCATATGAGGTTTATTAATGGAGCAGGAATATTGCGATTTTACAAAAGAAGAGTATCAATTATTAAAGGGACACAAGATAGATTCTACTTTTGATCCCAATTTTAATATTCTAACGTTTAGTCAATACTATCAGGCTTTGGAATATGTAAGTGAACCATTTATCATTTTTGAATACCGATTCGGTAGTTTAAACAGATACTTAGAGTACTCAAAAAGATATTGTGATGAATATATAGCTACAACAAATGAGTATCTTAAAATGCTTCTTTTTAATAGAAATTCATCCGCTGAAGAATATGATATTTATTCAGAAATAGGCCTACCAGATACTGAATACTTCAGCGAATACAATTACTCATCAATTTTATCAATGTTAACCACTATTCTTGAAAATTTTATAGTTCAAATATCCAAAGAAATAGCTTCAGAGAAAAATGTTAAGTATGTAATAAAGAATGGGAAAGATCCAATAATCAATAAACATCTTGATTTTTTGTGTGATAGCTGCAATTTGAAAGTGGATATTGAACCTGTTTTATTAATTAATCTTGATTTGATAAGAACAGTCAGGAATAAGTACATTCATAATATTGATGGAACGTTTACAACTAGAGTCCTTTCTAAACTAAAAAAGTATCATCCCCATTCCTTTCGTAATAACAACTTTACCCTAGATTATTTATTCATGGATCATTCTTTCGAAACTATTGGATCGTTTGTAAAAAGAATAGAGATTTCTTGTGCAAAGAAGTAATCCATTATTACTTAGTAATATGCTATATTTTTGCCTTAACGAATGGGAGTCTGAAGTTCTGCTACTTGATATTATTTCAAGCAACTCGTCAATCGAGAGTTTCGGCTTATATTTATGAATCATAGCGTGGCAATTAACGCAAACTGGCTCTAGATCTTTTATGGGGTCTAGTTTCATCCTCATTAATTAGATAAAAGACCAAATAACGATGAATGATCAGATTACGGTAACCTTTGCTTTTAAGCAAGTCATCCCAGCATTGGACTTTCCCCGTACTGCTTCTGTAAATGCTTTTTACCTATATTCGCTTTTATCCCAAATTGCATATTCCCCATAACCTAGAAACTCACGTACTTCAAGAACTTTCTTTCCTTTGATAATAACTTCTATGCCATCTTCAAATTCCCATTCCATACCAACCAAAATGCTTGCTCCAAATACGGCATCATTGTTATCATAGGGATTTCTGTAGATAAAAATATCGCTTACTGAAATAAAGCGTAAAATCTCCCTACCTTGAGCATCCGACAAACCATCCGGGCATTTCATATCTGGATACCAATCTGTCATTATACTATCTTTCCATACACACATTTCTTTGCTTAATTCATCAATAGTTTCATCAGACAGATTATTTAAACAATCTTCAATATATGACTCCGCTTCGTTTAAACTCATGTCTTCCTCTCTAAAATGATATTCTATGCGTTCATTAGATAAAACGAACAAACCAAATCCAGAAGTAGCTTTTCCGTTTGATGCGTAAATGTCTCCCTCTATTCCAACATTCTCTAAATGAAATGTAGTATCCAATTATATATCGCCTCCAAAAATATAAATACTCTGCACATTGCGACGGCTTTTTCAATCACTTCCTTGTCGCGATACACGATAAGCGCTTCGATCTGGTCTTTGATCTCATTGCTAAGCAGCGCGAAATACCGGGCTCTTAGCAGCGACCTCGATTGTCTCCTGCTTATTTACAATTACATCATTCCATCATATTAAATATTGTTTTGTCTTCACGTGCCCGAGCCAATTCCAAAGGTGTTTTTCCATTATCATCTTTAACCTGAATGTCGGCCCCGTATCTTAATAGGATTTCAACTGCTGCCGCATTTCCTTTGCTGACAGCTCTATGCAAGGCCGATTGCTTATACTGGTTCCTACATTCAATATTAGCTCCATGATCCAACAGGAATTGAATACCCAAAACGTTATTACAATCCGCAAAATTATGTAAAGGGGGAAACGGTTTCTTTTCGCAATTCACATCACAGCCCATCTCTAAGATATCATTTAACAGAGCTTCATCTTTACAATGAAGAGCGATCCCGAATCCCTTCTTTTCTACCTCTTTTTGATAGATATCCGCATATTCCGTATGTATATAATTCACAATATCACTTGAATATCTAAATGCAATTTCAAGCGGTGTTTCAGCCAACGCACGTTTTCCTACATTTGCTCCTTTTTCTGCTAAAAGTCTAAATGCCTCTAAATTATTGTGTTTACAGCAAAACTGCAAAGCTGTGCCGCAATATTCCAGAACCTTTTCTAAATTAGATTTACTTGCGTTCGCAACGAGTTCCTTGATTCCTTCCATATCATTCATATAGCATGCAAACACTAGGGTTTTTTTATTTTTTCGGCCTTTAATGATTTCCGTAAGGTTACTTTACTTTCCTCTCCCTCCGGTTCCAAATCATATCTCTGGTAGATAATCAATTCGAAGACATCACTATCAAAAAGTTCTGGATTCATATCGTTGACAATACTATATTCGATTAATTTCCCAGCTTCCACTTTGATACATAGAATCCCCTTTCCGATCATTATCCTCTCAATCTCATTTGTATATTTTTGAAAAAGAAAAACAGTTACATCACTAACATATGAGACTTCATTTTCAACAATCCTATAATACCCACTGGTAAACGAATTCTCTGTGCCTGATATTAAATAAATATATGTTTTCCCTTTAACCACAGATTCATTGACAATGCTGTTAACTAAATTGTCCACACTTTTCATAATTCATGCCTCCCTGACTATACCTTCTCTATTTCAGTATATTAGCATGAAATTCCTGCGCCAGTAAAAAACCAAACTGATTTTGAGCCCATTCAATTAAATTGTGTGAATTTGGAGTTTTAGCCTTCTTGAAATTAAAGCCATTTGACGCCAAGCTTCCATCCTGTGAAGGTTGAGTCTATATTTTATTTAACATCCACAAAGGTAAATATGTTACTTATTTATTATTACCTCACAGAAACATACAACACTCCGCATGCCTTTTGAATAAAAATAATATGTTCCAGCACTCAACCCTAAAGCGTTTTTTTGAATGCAGGAACATATTCAAGTGTCTTAAACCCTCGTACATCAATGCTCCTGATCTCGATATATTACTACCACGCACTCCACATGTACCGTATGCGGAAACATATCTACGGGTTGCACTTCCACTGTACTATACCCGCCAT
>RCUF01000409.1_pt1 | contig 13886 bp, 14 predicted proteins | sample 2166311 | NCBI WGS metagenome assembly RCUF01 (sample SAMN09932608, study PRJNA488358) | compost metagenome | feature: garden; material: soil; isolation source: compost soil in 4-hydroxybenzonitrile-enriched culture | place: Germany: Experimental Botanical Garden Goettingen | collected 2016-01-27
TTGACAAATAATTCGGCAAAATAAGGGTCCCATTGGGTTCCCTTTCCCTCTTCCAATATCATAACCGCCTTCTCTTCCTTCATACCTTGCCGATAGGGACGATCAGACGTCATCGCATCATAAGCATCCGCTACAGCAATGATTCGCCCAAATAAGGGGATATCTTCCCCAGCGAGCTGGTCAGGGTATCCCTTGCCATCATAACGTTCATGGTGCGATCGCACGCCGGGCAAATAAGGGGCCATAGCATAAGCCGGCTCAACTTGCCGGAGAATGCTTTCTCCCATAACCGGGTGCATTTTAATCTGATCAAACTCCTCGTCCGTCAGCTTGCCGTCCTTGAGCAGCACAGCGTCAGCTACGCCGATTTTACCGATATCATGCAGCAAGGCTGTCTTGCGCAGCAAGTCGAGGTCCGTCTCATTCAAACCTCCCTTGCGCCCAATAAGTACGGAATATTCAGCTACACGCAAAGAATGTCCTGCGGTATAGGCATCTCGCGCATCCAGTGCTGCCGCCAAGGTGGCGAAGTAACTGTCCAATAGCTGACCGTTCTTTTCTTCCCGTTCCTTCAGGCCCTCGATCATCATGTTAAATCCTTCGACCAGCTCCGCAAATTCGTCTGAATACAAATCGCTGGCATTACTGTTCAGGCGGCCTTCCTTCACTTCATTCATTTTTTCTAGCAGATGGTGGATCGGCTGTTCGATCTCACGGGTCAGCAACCTGCCTCCTAGATAAGCAAAGGCTACACCAAAAATTAAAATCGTACCCGCCCAAGCCCAATAGGAGCTAGAATCCGTCGCCTCCAAACGTTCCAGGCGAATCTGTGTAGCTAAACAAAATAAAAATAAAGGAAAAGCACCAATGAGCGTCGCACTTAACTGAAATTTATGCCGAAGCGATAGCAGGACTCGTCCTCGCAGGGACAGGTTTAATCCATATTGCTGGTAGGTTCGATCACGAATTTCCTCCAGAAGCGGTTTGATTGCTCTCATGGTCAGGAAAAATTCAACCAGTGCGTGCATGGAAGCGACCAGACAAGCTCCTATACAGGCGATTCCTACATAATAAAAGGGAAAAGTAAGTTGTCCAGTATGTATCATCCATAGCGCAATAACGGTTGCCGGGATAGAGAAGCCTAACAAATGCGGTCCAACAATACGTAAAACGGACAAATTAGGCAGATGATGAACCCGGATATACACCGCTTCTACATCCTTGAGCGTTTCCTGGTTACCTAGAAAAAAACGATGAACGGGTCTCAAATGCATTCGAAACACTATGGTTTCACAAGCAATCATAATGACGCTGGAAAATGCAATAATTTTAACAAGACCCAGAATTTCATAGTGGGCTACATTTAACGTGGAAAATACAAAAATCATACCTACCAACAATACAGCGATAAACGAACCTATAATATAGTTCAGGATAACATGCTGAATAAAGCGCTTATAGGTCGGCAAATTGCTACCCCTCTTTTCATCCGTACACTCTAAAATATCTTGTGTATTCAATATCGGAGTCCAACCATCAAAAGTTTACCTTCTTGCTCGAGCATTTTACATAAATACGAGGACGGCTTTTAATCTGCAATTTATAGATGGAAAATCATCTTATTCTTAATTATGAAACTCGCGAGGGAAGGACATTTTAGCCAACATTTTTTCCAGTCTATCATCAAAAAGCCAAAAATGACTTGTGTTTTATAATCATTATTGCTATACTATTAGAATATGTATTAACCCCATAAGATTCCACGCAACAAGCTATTACTCCTAATCACCGTATGGAGCTTCTCCAAATTTTATGTATAACCCTAATGTAGAATTTTGAGCTTTTGCCGAAGATTTTCACATTCACACTGGCGCGGTCATCGGAGCCGCAAGGACGAAAGAGAGGTAGGGCTTTTGTCGTTTGGAAAATGAACAGTGGAATCACACTGCCCCTTATGAACATGCTGACCATATAATGCAAGGTAGCAGGGGTTGAATATATATTATGCCATCAAACGATGAAGTTTGAGCAGGCCGTGCAGTATATGCAAACTGCACCATCCTCCGGATGATCCCCGGGGGATTTTTCATATACGGAAAGCATATCTATGAACAAAAAAGTGGCCCTGCCGATACATCGGCAGGGCCTATAGCTTGATCAAAAAGGGGTTAATAGGGTCATTATAGTCTCGCTTTCTTAAAACTAAATGATATGCACCTTAAAAACTCATTAATTTTCCAGTTTTATATACCTTCTAATAATTCGTCCAATATTCTGTACCATCGGGCGGCATCGTTTGCGTAGTGGAACGTCTTGTTTCCGCTTGGGTGCGCCTTTGGGTCGAGGGACGTTCCCACCCTTCCAGTAAAACAACATGCTGGGTACCTGAATTGTTTTCCCAAGTGATGTAACGCTCCTGTTCCATATGTCGCAAGGCGACTGTAATTTCAGCGTCTCGCTTGCCTGTTTTTACGGTCAATTCCGCCATTGTGGGCATGTGGCGATGCTGGGCGAAATAATTATACAAAATACGTAGCAGCTTTCGTTCCAAATCTGGCAACATCGTCTTCCCCCCTACAAAGAACATATGTTCCCATTATAGCATATAAAAATGCACCCTCCTACTGGAAGATGCATTCGGGCTTGTATGCCCATGCTGAATTTAGTTTTTTTCCTTCTCCTGACGACCGACAGAGCGCAGCCACCAGGCGATTCCACCCACACTTCCAAGTGCCAGAATCGTTAAGAAAATAATATAAAACAAATGAAATGCACGATCACTCATGGCAATCGCCTCCTTACTTTATGTATACACTTTCCAGCTAAGCCTGTAAACCTCTTTTTAGTCCCACATTCTAATTTTCCCCAAGCACTCGACAATAGATACTTGCTTGAGATCCATCGGTACATACTAACTAAAAGTGGTTAATACCAAATATGAGACAGACCAAGGAGGTTATTGAATATGAAATTCCTATTGATCGTGATCATCGTCGTGCTGATCGTTGTATTGCTTATGAGAAGACGCAGATAAGCAGAGACATCCTCCATCGTTAAAAAATACAAAAAAAGGCTTTCGGCACATCACCGAAAGCCTTTATCCATCTGAGGTTAAGGCTAAATTACGCCTTGTTCTTCTTGTTATATTTAATAAAAGCAATTACAAGCGCTACAGCAAACAATATTCCGCTGACCACCCATGTTGTCAGAAATGCCATACCCAAACCGACATTAGACCCCATCGTCGGGTGATTCATGGCAGTAAACACTGATCCCTGCATCATAAATATGGTACAGAACAAAACAACGGGCGCTAAAATAATCGTGCTTGCTGTCTTCCGAGTACCAGATACTGCGATCACGCACAGAGCGGAAATCACCAAAATCACCCAATATATAACTGCTTCCCAAATCACTGAAGTGCCCACCTGTTCAACCTCTTTTCTATCCATTCGTATATACCTCTTCTATTGTAACAGACGTCACACAGTGAACCAAGCCATAATTTGATCAGAAAAGGGGTAAACCCTGCGGATAACGTAAATAATGTACAGTAGCGATCCTACACCAAAGACATGAAAGGAAATGATCCCATGAGAAGTGCAAGTCCTTTTGTCATTGTAACCGATGTGCAGCAGTCCATTGATTATTACCAATCGGTGTTAGGCGGGAAAATCAAAGTGCTAAACAAGCAGGACGGCAGACTCTTGCACGCTGAACTTCACCTGGGTAGCAGTCATATCCATTTTTCAGATTCCTACGGTAAACCGCTGAAAGCGCAGCATGTCCAAATCATTCTTGACTGTGAAAGTGAGGACGAGCTTAGGCAAGCTTACCACGCACTAGCAGAGAAAGGTACCGTTACCGTGGAGCTACAAGATACTTTCTTTGGTGCGCTGCACGGCGAAGTAACGGATCACCTCAACCAGATTGGATGGGTGATGAACTATTTTAAGAGATGATCACGTTCAGCCATAACCGAATACGTCTTATAGCCACCATCAACGTTCCTCACCCGATAACCGTATTGAGTCAAAATTCTGGCCGCAATATAGCCTCGCAGACCGACTTGGCAGGATACCGCGATCTCCAGATCACTAGGGATTTCTGTCATCCGCTCTCTAATCTCGGCCAGAGGAATATGAATTGAACCAGGGATGGCTCCTGCCTGTAGCTCCACCGCATCCCTTACATCAATTATAAGACCACCATTGCGGTGAAAATCATCAACTTCATGCCACTGTATCGTTTGGACCAGCCCATCCATGATATTCGAAGCCACGTAACCCGCCATATTCACAGGGTCTTTTGCTGAAGAATAGGGAGGTGCGTAAGCAAGTTCAATATCAGCCAGCTCACGGACGTTCAAATGACCACGAATAGCCGTCGCAATCACATCAATCCTTTTGTCTGCTCCATCAGCTCCAACAGCCTGCGCCCCATAGATCATCCCGTTCTCAGGATTAAAGAGCAGCTTCATAGCAATGGGTGATGCGCCAGGGTAATAGCCGGCATGCGAACCAGGATGAATATGAACAGCCTGATAAGGAACGCCCAGCCGCTGTAATGTTTTTTCATTATTACCTGTAGAAGCTGAAGTCAATGCAAAGGTCTTAATTACGGATGTTCCAAGCGCCCCATCATAAGAAATGGCTTGACCGTTAATATGATCCGCTACCAAACGCCCCTGACGATTGGCTCCCCAAGCTAGTGATACCATCGTTGCAAACCCATGATTGCGGTCTTTGACCTGGATGGCATCCCCCACCGCATAAATGGCCGGATCGCTGGTTTGCAGTTGGGCGTTGACCTGAATGGCGCCGCGAAAACCAAGTTCCAATCCGCTTTGCTTGGCCAACTCATTTTCAGGAACAACACCGATCGCCAGAATAACCATGTCCGTCTGAAGCACACCCCCGGAGGTCAATCGAAGTTGTGTACCCTGCTCTTCAAAAGCCGTGACTCCTTCCTCTAAACGCACCTCCACCCCGTTCAGCCTCATATGCTGTTCTACCCATTTGGCCATTTCAGGGTCCAGCGGATTCAATAATTGTTGCCCCATATCAATAATGGTTACTGCAAGTCCACGCTCCCGCAAATTCTCGGCCATCTCCAGCCCAATAAATCCGGCCCCGATCACCGTGACATGCTGGGGATGTCTTTCATCTACATATGCTTTAATGACGTCCGTGTCATGAATGTTTCTTAATGTAAATACATTCACAGCTTCATGTAATCCGGGAATGTCCGGTATCATCGGTTTGGCTCCCGGCGACAATACCACAATATCGTACGGCTGCTCATCTGTTTCCCCTGTAATCATATCGCGGAAGCGGACGAGCTTCTGCTCGCGGTCTATTTGTATCACTTCTTTCAGTACCCTTACATCTATATTAAAACGGTCTCTTATCCCTTGAGGCGTCTGGAGAAACAGCTTCTCCCGCGCATGGATTGTCCCGCCAATATAGTAGGGAAGGCCACAGTTCGCAAAAGAAACATGCTCTCCGCGTTCAAACAGAATAATCTCGTCTTCCTCATTCCATCTACGCAATCTCGCAGCAGCAGAAGCTCCACCTGCTACCCCGCCAATAATAACTATTTTCCTACCCATTTCTTCCCCTCCTCATATACCCTACGGGGTATAATATATACCTATGGGGGTATGATGTCAACACGCAAAAAAAGACGGAGGTTGCCCCCCGCCTGATCAAACTCTGGACGAATACTGATCTGGGTCGGAAAATCACTTGCGATGCTACACGATTGCTCTGTCACACTTAGTCTAAGAAGGGTCTACTGCTACTACTGCTGGCTGGCCGCGATCGCCTGTTCCAGATCGTACAAAATATCGTCTATCGCTTCTGTCCCGACAGATAGGCGTAACAGCTCTGGTTTGACTCCGGCAGCGACCTGTTCTTCCACATTCAACTGCTGGTGCGTTGTGCTTGCCGGGTGAATAATTAAAGACTTGGAATCACCCACATTCGCCAAATGAGAAAATAGCTTTACATTCGCAATTAGCTTGCTTCCCGCTTGGCTTCCACCTTTAATACCAAAGGTCAGGATTGCTCCTTGTCCTTTCGGCAAATACTTTTGAGCTAATTCATAGGACGGATGGCTCGGCAACCCGGTGTAGCTGACCCACTCCACATCCTTGTGGCCTTCGAGATATTGCGCTACCTTCAAGGCATTTTGACTATGTCTTTCCAGCCGCAGATGAAGTGTCTCCAAGCCCTGAAGCAGCAGCCATGAATTAAACGGAGAAATGGCCGCTCCCAAGTCCCGCAGCAATTGGACCCGTGCCTTGATAATATATGCGATAGGCCCCACCGCCTCGGTGTAAACAACTCCGTGGTAGCTCGGGTCCGGCTCAGTCAGTCCTGGGAAACGACCACTCGCTTTCCAGTCAAACTTGCCGCTGTCCACGATCACCCCACCAATAGACGTGCCGTGCCCGCCAATAAACTTCGTTGCAGAATGCACAACAATGTCCGCTCCGTATTCGATAGGACGCAACAAGTAAGGACTTGGGAACGTGTTATCCACAATCAGCGGAATACCATATTCGTGCGCAATCGCCGCTACAGCTTCCACATCCAGCACATTGCCCTGTGGGTTGCCAATCGTTTCGGCAAATAATGCCTTCGTCTTATCTGTAATGGCTTTGCGGAAGTTCTCTGGGTCATCCGAATCGACAAAATGTACTTTAATGCCCAATTTCGGCAGTGTTGTAGAAAATAGATTATATGTACCGCCATACAGACTGGAGGCCGACACAATTTCATCTCCAGCTCCCGCAATATTCAGGATGGAGAAGGAAATTGCCGCCGCTCCCGAAGCCGTTGCCAACGCGCCAGCCCCGCCTTCCAACGCGGCGATCCGTTGCTCGAATACATCCGTGGTCGGATTCATCAGACGCGTATAAATGTTGCCGAATTCTTTCAGCGAGAACAAATCAGCCGCATGCTCCGCATCCCGAAATCCATATGAAGTGGTTTGATACAACGGAACGGCACGGGCAAAGGTAGTAGGATCAATTTGTTGTCCGGCATGGACAGCGAGAGTTTCGAATGACAGCTTGCGTTCTTCTGACATGATTATTTCCTCCCTTGTTATACGTGCTGTATGAATCGTCTCTTCCTGTATGCGTACTCATGGATGATTTTTCAATCATTCTCGCACAAAAAGAACGATTTGGGAAGATAATTCTCATTATTCAGGTAGGATATTATAATTTTATTGAAATATCAGGTTTCAGATCGGAATGTTTTGCCCAAATGCTCACCCAGACCAAAGTAATGGCGGAAATTATAGATGAGTGGGCTCCACTTTGTCGGATCAATATGGTTCTCACCGAGGATGATATCCTGATGAACATGCACCTGGATAGCTTGAGTTTCGACGATCGCAAAATAAGGAGAATGGTCAGGAATTCTTACATCCTTCACTTTGGCTTCAATTTGAATAGGGCACTCCCTGATTCGGGCGGGCTTGACCCTATTCGACTCAATCGAAGTTAGTCCGCTGATCTCATACTTATCTTTATGGTGCATAAATCCATTTTCCTTCTTTTCCGCTGGAACAGGATTCTTGCCTGTATAAGGAGCCAAACGTTCTACATTTTCCCACATGGAAGGTCCCGGAACATTGATTACACATTCGAGATGCCGCTCCATATTTTCTAATGCTTTGCCACCTGTTCCAATGCCTAGTACCACACAATCTCCTAATGCCCACGAGGAGGAAATGGGGCTAATATTGGTTGTTCCATCCTCATTCAGCGTGTTGAGTAAAATTACAGGGGTTCCGTAATATAAAATGCTAGGGTTAATCGTTATAACGTCTGGGCTATGATTCATCTCATTCATCTGATGTATTGGGTTCATCATCTCTTCTCCTTCTATTCAGATCTACCTCCCTATTGTAAAATATAAATATTTCAACCTTCATCGAAGTATGGATTACAAAGGGGGATAACCGTGCCATGAGCACCAAATCAAATGTAGCCATGATTGCTTCTCTTGTTAGCGAGCCTTCCCGTGCAGCTATACTCACCGCTTTATTAGACGGCAGGTTCCACACGGCAAGTGAATTGGCCCATATGGCAGGCATCAAACCGCAAACGGCCAGCTTCCATCTGGCTAAAATGACCGAGGCACAAGTCGTTACTGTGGAAAAACAAGGGCGTCACCGTTACTATGGCATTCAAGACCCCGAAGTTGCCCAGGTGATGGAGTCACTTTTATCCATAGCTCCACCTGTTCCCATTCATTCATTCAAACATGCCTCCGAAAACGAGGCCCTACGGTTGGCAAGAACTTGCTACGATCATGTTGCGGGTCAATTAGGCGTACAGCTCATGAATTTTTTCATTCAAAAGGGGATTCTTTTCGAGGATCAGGACGGGCTTCATATCACGGAACCAGGAGAGGCTTTCTTCACTGACTTTCAGATTAATCTAAAAAAAACAAGACAAAAGCGCCGCTCCTTCTCACATAAATGCCTGGATTGGAGTGAACGACGCCATCACCTTGCAGGTGCTTTAGGAAGTGCTGTTCTAGACAGATTATTCGAATTAAATTGGATCGAGCGTCTGCCCACAACCCGAGCGATACGTATTACAGCCGATGGTAAAAGAGGTTTTAAAGAGATATTTTCGATAGAGGTCGACTAGATCATCATAGTTCTAGTCCTTCTCTTATTCCGCATTGGATTTTATGATTGGAGACAAGGCCAGTTGTTTTCTCGTCATTGGACGGACATAGGCATAATTGTTTTTTGGAGCCTTTCCCTTTGCTACACCTGCTTTATATCTTCCAGCTCCAGCCGGGATGGCGACCAAGGTTCCGTACGTTCTCATCGCTCGTTCAATCGGGAAAGATATAGAACGCGTTCCGTCTGTAGATCCGGCAAAATGGACCGCGGCCGCATAGTTGTTCAACCGATCGTTACTGTCATTCAGCCATACGGAACCCGAATCTCCAGGCCCAGTTCGTCCCTGGGTAAAACGAATGACCGTTTGATCACGGAAAATCTTGATTCCCGAATCGCCTCTCACCCTTTGTTCCACGCCAATCGCCTCCACGACTCCTCTGGCGAAGCCGTTGGTTTTAGCCATTCTTTTAAACGTCATTCCCAGACGGTAGCTCAATAAGTGCCCGGGTACGGTAATGAGGCCACCGCTCTGGTTAATCAGATACCTCGGGTTAAGCAGACTGTTTGAATTGGCAATAGCAATGGCGGAGTCCTGAAAGTTAACACCTGTCGTAGTAAGCGGGACAAATTGAAAAGCTCTCCCGATCTGATCCGCCGTTCTGCCCCCATCTGCCGGAGAAGGCTGAATGGTATTATGAAATTGGTTTGTATTCGTCGGGACTAGAACATGGGCATTACTCAAAATAAACAAAGTATTATTCTTAATAACAATGAGTCCTCCGGTTCCTCCTGCAGTGGTGGGAACCGTCGTTCCTACACTGACCCCACCGGGCACAGGGCGCCATCTTTGGCGAGGGTTCGTTTGGGTAGGAGCCGCCGCTTCCCTTTTGAAGGAACCCACACCTAAAATTCGGATAGGTACTGCAGAAGCCCGACTTATATTATGGGTTACTGCCTGCAATTTGGTTTGCGTCACAGCCGAAAGATTTCTCAAGGTATATAACACAATCGCCGCACCCTTTGCGGGTCTGTTGGGATCAGCATAGCCTACTCCAATCCCTGTTACTCCGTTCCGCTTTAGCATCGTTCGCCAAATCTGACTCTTCAACTTGAAGGCTTGATAAAAGGTAGCCACAGCCACATACATCCCCTTTTCATAGTCAATGATGTATATACATATGACTAATCCGCACATCATGACTGTGCGTGTCCCCAGAACAATGAAAAAGGTGTGGGCTAGATGAACTGTTCATTGATCAACCTTCCTTGAAGAACTCTACCATTTCTTTAAATGATTGCTGAGCTGAGTGTACGTTATATCGGGGAGAGTACGGGTCACTGAATCCGTGCTGTCCACTGAATTTATGTACCCGGATATTACGGTTGTCTAAAGTTGAAATGAGCTCATCCACATTAAATGATGGTTCTTCCTGTGGGAAAAAAAGCAGTATTGGACCATGTGGAGCTATTTCTAAATAATTTCTAATACGAGAGCCATAGTATCCTACGATTCCATCAACATACTTTTCTTTACTACACAGCCAGGCAATCGTTGCCCCTATGCTAAATCCGACGATAAATACCTTTTTATAACGAGCTCGATTACTTAATAATAAACTTTCGATATGATAGAAAGCGCGGTCAAATCCTACATTCTCCATAAAATTGGTGTAGGCAGTTTCCTCTTGCGAATAGTCATAAGGCGTTTCTTTGCCTAGTAAATTTGGACAAATGACGTCATAACCCTGATCCGATAATAGGCTGCAAAAATTTTGTATATGCTGGTTAATCCCATAAATCTCATGCAGCACAACAATTAGGGTGTCCGACTTTTTATCTATGCTTATCATGTTGTCCCCCTAACCAGTTTTGAATATGGGAAAATAATTCATCCGGATACGCGTATTTATACTTAGCTGCCACTTCCGAGGATAACCGTTCGAACAACTCAAAGGATACGACCAGTGCTTCCCAACTATGATTGGGATCATATTCCCCAAAAGATTTTTTCAAATCAGCAACGACATCTTGGTCAGCCCATTCATTTATGAATTTTCCTGCATGCCAAGTATCATATTCCGATCCATGTACAGCTTTTGCATGCCACTCTATCATTTGCAGCAATAATTGTTTACAGTCCATATCTCTTTGCTTAGCTACCCACAGATCATTGCGCAAAATTTGTTTAGCCACATATAGAGAGGCGAAGCAATACATGTTAACAACTTGTAGATAAGCACCTTCAGATATCGGAGGAGTAACCGTGATCGTAGTGGTTTGAGGGATGATTTGATTTCCATTCCCCGTCTTATCGAGCAGCATCCTGACCCCCCGCTGAAATCCTTCAGGAATACGCCCATTTTTGATTATATGATCCAGATCAGAGGTATGACGGAATAGAAAATCAACCTCAGCCCCCTGATCAAAGAGAACGAGTTTTTCCGGATCTCCTTTTGCCGTTTGAAACATAAAGCTGGTCCAAACCTTGCCGATGCTTAACAACCATTGATCATTTTGAAGATAGTAATCTGGATTCGTTGAAAAGACGACTACATCCAAGTCAGAAAACTCATCAAAAGGTTTGTCCTCTCTTGCCCGGGACCCAACGATATAAACCGCAGTAATTTCTTCATTAGAGAGTCCCCATTCGGATATGCGCTCCTCAAGCACTGCGTAAGCATTATTCATTACAATATATCCTCCTTTTTTAGAAAACATTATATCCAATCCAATAATTACGGTATATATTTTTAGTTAACATTCAAAGGAATGCTGCCTGATATACACCATTCATCAAATCAATTTCCCAATCTTCAGCCTGTGATATAATTCTTTCAATATTACAGTTTGGAAGGATGGTGCAAATGTCGGAGCAGCGAGTATACATCCGGTTCTCTGAGGAGACGGACGCCGCAGAGTTGGCAGCAATGTACAAGCGCAATCGGGAATTCTTTGAAAAGTTTTCGCCAAGCAACCAAGAGAAGTACTATACGGAGGAGCACCAGCTCCAGACGATTATTAAGAGCAAGACCGACATGATGGAGGATCGGAAATATTCCTTTGTGGTATGCCACAAGGAGGACGACCGGATTATAGGCAGCATAGGTCTATCTTTTGTGGTGAGAGGACCGCTTCAGAGCTGTATGATCGGATACAGCCTAGACCAAGCATATAACGGCAAGGGTTATACGACGGAGGCGGTGAAGCAGGTGGTTCGCTATGCCTTCGATGAGCTAAAGTTTCACCGGATCTTCGGGGAAGCCTCTGCTCGGAATCCAGGATCCATCCGTGTGCTTGAGAAGGCTGGCTTTCACAAAGAAGGCATCTCTCGAAGCAACGTAAAGATCAACGGAAAGTGGGAGGATCATCAGGTTCTGGCGATTATCAATCCATCAGAGGATATCTAGTTTCCAAGGAGGGTATTATGAAGTATCAATCAATCAAACTGCATGAAAAGTTATCTAAGTTTAGTGATCATTGGTCTCCGAAAGTTATTGGTGAAATGAATGACTATCAATTTAAATTGGTGAAAATAGTTGGGGATTTTGTATGGCACGATCATCAAGATACCGACGAGGTCTTTATTGTACTTGAGGGCGAGATGTTCATTGATTTTAGAGATGGACGGGTACAGGTTTCTCAGGGAGAAATGTTTATTGTACCTAAGGGGGTCGAACACAAGCCTTACGCACATGAAGAGTGCCATATCATGCTAGTAGAGCCGAAAGGTGTGGTAAATACTGGAGGAGCGGAGTCAGAATTAACGGCAGTCAATGATATTTGGATTTAAATATATACCGTAAAAACGCCGGACATTTCTCCTTTCTGAGTCCTTTCCCGGAATCGATGAGGACTCCGGCCTTTCTCCCATCGCAAGACCCTCCCGGCTTTGATCGCGAACATTTCCATAGGATGCTCAATGCTACATATTGGATTTTCTATGTACTCATACACGTTAGTTGGATGACAACAGCGGCTGTCTAAGACTTTGTTTTTCAAGTCTTGGTCTGCCGCTGTTTGATTTTTGTTCAGTCTAAAGCTTTATTTCCAGTGGGTATTTTACAGAAACTGTATTCTTTTTGCAGGGCTCTCTCAGTGCATGATTTCTCTCTTGTTCACCTTAACACCTGATAAGGATTGATCAAACATATCGAGAATAAAAAGGAACCTCTCCGCTTCACGAAATACATGATCGGCCAATAAAGGATGGATAATGCTTTTTATTCGGCACTCGTCGATTAAATCACGCGCTGTTTTCTTAAAATCACGCAAGGACTTCACAGAGACACGATTTTCATCAACAAATTGACTCAGAAGTGGAACGGTTTGTGACTGTGGCCGCATATGACTTAAATCAATCGCTTGAAACATCAGCATATCAAAATCATTACTAAACTCCCTAGCTTGTTCAACCAGTTTACGTTCGGATGGATCAAGTAAATGGCCTATGAATTTTGCGTGATCGGCCATGATTTTTAAGAAAAATACATTTTCGTCAATAATAGCATCAGGTAAGGGTTCAAGTGTTCCTGAATTGAGTTCTCCTAAACGATTTCTGAAATAATTGGCTTCCCGGCTTACGTGATCTACCAGTAAAGGAAAATTGGTTTGTCCAGGAAGCTTGCATTGTAATATAAGGCCCAATACCATTCTCTTAAATGCCCAAATATTCGTCGCCGCATTCTGAACTTCCGTATTAAACTCTTTGATTGTATAAGGATCTGTCTCGGTATTAAATTCATTCGACCTTTTCTCAATATCCTCAAAAATGGCGTAGAACCGATTGGCTTCTGTTTTAAGTTGAGTATCTTCCGCTCGAAAACCTAACCCCAGAAAAAAGGAATGCTCCTTCATGATCCTGGACCAAAATCGTATTTCATCTAATGAGCGTGAAACGAATGCATCCAATCATATCCCTCCTCTATGTGAGCAAAAAAGCACTTACTTAGTCATATGGGATATGCCTTGTCATTATGAATATCGAATCCCACCCTCATACTAATCTAATTCCGAAGTTGAGCTATTGTGACTCGTAACTCTGTTGCCTTATTTATGTACGTGAAATATTTCTCTATACTGGCTATTGACCGTCGGAGTTATTAGTCATTCTGGGTCCTCTCCTGATACTAGGTCTATTCGAAATTCAAGCTGGTCTCGCATAAAAATTTTACCCGCTATCTTAACTGATTCTGGCTTAACCTCCTCTACTACTCCCCCATAATCCTCAAATG
>RCUF01000410.1_pt1 | contig 13864 bp, 12 predicted proteins | sample 2166311 | NCBI WGS metagenome assembly RCUF01 (sample SAMN09932608, study PRJNA488358) | compost metagenome | feature: garden; material: soil; isolation source: compost soil in 4-hydroxybenzonitrile-enriched culture | place: Germany: Experimental Botanical Garden Goettingen | collected 2016-01-27
TGGAAGAGGGAAAGGGAACCCAATGGGACCCTTATTTTGCCGAATTATTTGTCAAAGAGTGGCGCCGGAACAAAGGCATCACAAGCTGACTCTATAGGTATCAGCACTAGGGCGAGCCATTGAGGTTCGCTTTTTTATATACGGATATAAGATCTTTTGACATGTCGAAAGATGGGGCTTCATGTTATGATGTACAAGAAAGGCAAACGCGGTTAACATAGGCCTGGCATCCAATTTTTTGCGCTATGGGAGTGTGAGTCCATGCAATTTTCAATGATGTTTTTAATGAATTTGGGGATGCTGATTGCCGTTGCCTATGTGGCGAACGTGATTTATAAATATGGTTTGAGTCGTACCTCTTCGCGGTTCAAATATGTCAGCTCGGTGCTGCTAGTGATATTTGGCGGATGGGTCAGCTCTTGCTTTGGTTTTAACTTTAGTGAAACGGTTATTTTTGATTTGCGTTTTGTACCGCTGATTATCGCGGCATTGGTGTATCCCCGCTCCTATACGCTTATTATTATTGGGGTCGCAATCGGACTAACGAGATTTACCTTCGGTCTGCATATGGCGGCGTGGGTCGGCTTTTTGAATATGAGCATTCTGGGCGTCCTGTGCGCTGGATTGAATTACTGGATGCGCCGTTCCACCTGGCGTTTGATTATCAAGGCATCGGTAACTATTTTAGCGGTTAATATCGTAAATACGTTAAATATTGCCTTTCTAGGCGTCATTCCCTGGCGCTATTATGTAGCGGAGGTTGTTCCTCTTACACTGCCTATCGGCATCGTTCTCAGTTTTTTATTTGCTCTGATTTTACGTGACTTTCAGATGGAGCAGCAGCGGAATCATCAGATTAAGCAGGCGAATGAGTTGTTATCAGAGCAGCGAGATGAGTTGCAGAAGGCAAAGGTCATTCTAGAGGAACGTGCCAAGCAACTGATGATGGCTTCCCAATATAAATCGGATTTTATGGCAACGATGTCGCATGAGTTACGTACACCTCTTAACAGCATCATTAATCTGGCGCAAATTATCAACGAGCAGGGAAAAGAGCTGGATGAGGACGAGCTAGACCAGTACAGTGATCTAATTTATGCCTCCGGGCATGATTTGCTCCAATTGATCAACGACATTCTGGACCTATCCAAGGTCGAGGCTGGGCACATGGAAATCGTAAGTGAGCCAGTCAGTGTACGTGAGATAGCGCAGGTGATGATGATGCATTTTGAAGTCACAGCGAAGGATAAAAATCTGGAATTCAGCTTGAAGGAGCATGAGCCTATACCGAATGAAATCCGGTCTGATTCCAAACGCGTACAGCAAATTTTGCGTAATCTGTTGTCCAATGCCTTTAAGTTCACTCATGAAGGACGTGTATTGCTGGAAATCAGCACACAACATCTGGATCGAAAGGGACAAGAGGGAGATTGGGTTGTATTTGCTGTAAAAGATACGGGCATCGGCATTTCCAATCTTCAGCAGCATGTTATTTTTGAGGCATTCCAGCAGGCGAACGGTTCCATTAATCGTAAATATGGAGGAACTGGGTTGGGATTGTCCATCAGCCGTGATTTTTCCCGCTTGTTGGGCGGGTTTATCCGTCTGGAGAGTGAGGAGGGCAAGGGAAGTACATTTTCCCTGTACCTACCGATGTGTCCGTCCAAAAGCAAGGAGGCGGACGAACAACCCTTTAAATTAACCTAATCGCAATTGTAGGAGCAGGAGCGCTATGGCACAAAGGAGGTCTATCATGGAACGCAAAGCGGTCGTTGTGGGTGCAACAGGGCTTGTCGGGGGTTATGTTGTACGAGAGCTGCTGGTGCAAAAGGAATACAACCGCGTCATGGTTATGGGCAGACGTCCGTTGGACATCAAGCATCCCAAGCTGGAGCAGGCGCTTATCGATTGGGAACAGCCACAGAAAGCGGCGTTCGCCTTCGAAGGGGTGGATGATGTTTTTTGCTGCCTTGGGACAACGATGAAAAAGGCGGGCTCCAAGGAGCAGTTCCGTCAGGTGGATCTAGACTACCCGGTGCTGACAGCCCAGTTGGGCAAAGAAGCTGGAGCGGTACAGATGCTTGCGGTCTCTGCGATGGGCGCCGATCCAGACTCACGCGTGTTTTATAATCGCACCAAAGGTGAGGCTGAAGAGGCGCTTGCTGCTGTCGCATTGCCTGCGCTGCATTTGTTCCGTCCGTCGCTGATTTTGGGCGCGAGACCTGAACGACGTTTGGGCGAAGCCGCTGCCGCTGTTGTCATGAAGGCACTGGACGGCCTGATGACGGGCAAGCTCGCTTCCTACCGCGCTATCCCGGCCTCGGTCATCGCACGAGCCATGGTACGAATTGCTCTCGCGCAGGCGAGCGGCGTACATATTTATCCGAACGACATCATTCGAGTCATCGGAGCAGAACTAACATCCAATGATGAGGAACCCGGTACAGGAACGGCTCCTGATGAGAACGTGTAAAACCACGGCTAGGGTTAAAAATGAAAATAACGCCGCTGTTGCCCGATGATTCGGACAACAGCGGCGTTATTTGTGTTTTATTGGCGGTTTGTATGTTGCGGCACATCCACCGTAATCTCTAATTCATCAAGTGCGTTAATCCGTCGCACGGAATAGTGGCTTTGGACTGCACATGCTATAATACGGTGAACCAGTATCAGGAAGGAGAATCCAACCCATATGAAAAAAACAATTGCTACTGAAAAAGCACCCGGTGCTATCGGCCCTTATAGCCAAGCGGTAGAGGCAGGCGGGTTTATTTACACTTCGGGACAGCTTGGACTGAATCCGACAACAGGTGAGTTTGGTAAGGATGTACAGGAGCAGGCACGCCTGTCCTTGAGCAATGTACAAGCCATTCTGGAAGAGGCAGGCAGCAACATGAACCAGGTTGTGAAAGCGACTGTATTCCTGAAGGACATGAACGATTTTGTCAGCGTCAATGAGGTGTACAGTTCTTTCTTTGAACAACCCTACCCAGCACGCAGTGCGGTGGAGGTAGCTCGTCTGCCTAAGGATGCACTGGTAGAGATTGAAGTCATTGCATTGAAGGGCGAATAGTCTGAAAGATCCGTTCATAAAATAAAAAGTTTGCATGGCAAATGGGTGTCCCTATTAAATAGAGACACCCGTTTGCTCAAATTTAATGTGTTTTGTTCTTTTAAAATACAGAGCGGAGGTGGAGATGATTAATAAAAAAATAATTTTGACTGGTGGAGGCTCTTCAGGACATGTAGCAGTAAACCTAGCTTTGATTCCTCACTTACTGGAACAACATTGGAGTGTCCAATACATAGGCTCTGAACAAGGGATTGAAAGAAAATTGATTTCCGGACTAGAAGATGTGTGTTATTTCAGTATCTCAACTGGAAAATTGCGTAGATATTTTGATTGGGATAATTTTAAGGACCCTTTTAAAGTACTGAAGGGGATTTCTCAAGCGTACCGGATTATAAGAAAAGAAAAACCGGATGTTATTTTTTCAAAAGGCGGATTTGTTTCGGTTCCTGTGGTATTGGCTGGGTGGTTGAATAAAGTCCCTGTAATCATTCATGAATCAGATATTACCCCTGGATTAGCTAATAAGATTTCCAGCACATTTGCTACAGAAATTTGTACTACCTTTCCTGAAACCACTCAGTACTTTCGCTCTAAGCATACTCGGTATGTAGGTGCTATTGTGAGAGATGAACTAAAAGATGGGAAGGCAGCCAAAGGTTTGACCTATTGCGGTTTTACTCGGAATAAGCCGATTATTCTGATCATGGGGGGGAGTTTAGGCTCCAAGAAGATCAATGAGATGGTCTGGATGAATTTAGAGGCTTTGCTCGTTCATTTTCAAATCGTGCATATTTGTGGTAAAGATCAAGTGAATCATTCCATTCATATGCATGGCTACAAGCAATTTGAATACATAAACGATGAACTGGCGGATGTTATGACGATGGCAGATATGGTTGTTTCTAGGGCGGGTTCAAATTCCATTTTTGAATTCTTGACGCTGCGGAAGCCGATGCTATTGATCCCTCTTTCAAAGGTGGTTAGCCGGGGAGATCAAATTCTAAATGCAAAATCATTTAAAGCGCAAGGCTTTTGTGAATTTTTAGAAGAAGAAGAGTTGGAATCTGAACGATTTGTCGACATGATACTTCGTTTGTATGAAAAAAGGTCGGATTATATTATCAATATGAAGAAAATCAATGCAGATCACTTGACAAGCAAGCTTATAGATTTGTTTAAAGTCCATACCTAATCACATGGTTAAAATGAATAAACAAAGCAAGCGAGCTTGGGCTAGATGATTCAGACCCAAACTCGCTTGTTCTTGCTAGAGATCATATTCGTTTTCTTTAATCCCGGTCTCGATTACGGGCAAAGAATAGCCATAGCGCGTACACCAGAATGATTGCCGCCAAGATCAATGCGGCTAGCCGTACATTTTCATTGTTCGGATGCTCGACGGCGATGGCGACATAGGCCCATACAAATACGAGAGGATAAATGCTGTCGCGATAAGGGAAGCTGACCATGATCGCCATTGCGGTGCCGATGAGCAGGATAATGATCGCCCATGTCGTATCGCTGAGTCCCCAGCCACTCCATTCATTCTTTTCCAGTGCCACTGCAATGTTGATAATAGTAGCAACGGATACCCAACCGAGGTTGAGGCTGAACGGTAGTTTGACGAACCACATTTCTCCAAGGGTTGGCTGCGGCGTGCGGGTACGTACATACACGACGCTCAGGGAAAGCAAGTATAGAATAATGACGATGACACACAGCTCTACGTATACATACTGCCAGAGGAAAATCCAGATGATATTGAAGAGACAGCTTAGAATAAAAAAGATACCGATGGACTGAACGCTTGTCTTGGATTGCCCTGTAGGTGTAGCTTGGTACACGACAAAGCAGGCGAGCAGTACGTAGATGACCGACCAGATTGAAAAAGCGTAACCCGCTGGTGTGATCAAGGTAGGGTACATGTTGGATACAGCAGCAGTGCTTCTGCCGCCGATAGGAAGTGTAGAAGCCAGAATGTTAACGAGAACGACAGCGATAAATGCAATAATATTCCACCATTTATACGGATGGCTTCGTGACATAGGGATATCTCCTCCTCAACGAATGATGATCCAAAATGACCGACTGGTCACAACTTCTATTATGAATATACCCACTTTGCTTTCGAATATGTCCTAACGGGAAAAAGTTTCTTGATCCCGGTATAATCATAAAAAGTAGTATGTATATGCAGTCATATGTAGTACAATGGTGAAAATTTTAAGCACTATATAAGCTGAAATTCCTCAGAATCAACTTATATAGAAGTAAGGAGATAAGTAGAATGAATGGCTTGGAGAAAGTAGGGAAATTTGTAGGAGGAACCTTTTCCATCTGGGTACTTTTATTTGCATGCTTGGGATTTTTCTTTCCTGCGGCGTTTACAGGGTTGAAAGGATACATACAGTTATTTCTGGGCATTGTCATGTTTGGGATGGGATTAACTTTATCTGCGGCTGACTTTCGTGAAGTATTCCGGCGCCCAGTGGATGTGGCTATTGGTGTGGTCGGGCATTATCTGATTATGCCGTTTCTGGCCTTTGGATTGGCATTAGTATTGCAGCTGCCACCGGATATTGCGGTAGGTGTCATTTTGGTAGGCTGTTGTCCGAGTGGAACTGCCTCCAACGTAATGACGCTCTTATCCAAAGGTGACGTGGCATTGGGCGTGTCGATTGCTTCGGTGTCGACGCTGATTGCTCCACTGGCTACTCCGGCGATGATTAACCTGCTTGCTGGACGTTGGATGAATATTGATGCGAAGTCGCTGATCATGGATATTCTCATCGTAGTTATCGTCCCCATAGTGCTGGGTGTTATCGTTAAATCGCTATTTCGCAAACAGGCAGAAGCCAGTGTTCAGGCGCTGCCGCTCATATCAACACTGGCGATTGTACTCATCGTGGCTATTGTGGTTGCAGGCAGCAAAGGAAAAATTTTGGAGACAGGTCCGATTATTTTTGGTGTGGTTATTTTGCATAATGGTATCGGGTTCCTGCTTGGATATTGGTTTGCCAAGCTATTCGGTATGAATCTTTCCAAGCGTAAAGCTGTTACTCTGGAAACGGGAATGCAGAATTCCGGACTGGGCGCTGCGCTGGCAGCAGCTCATTTTAATCCGATTGCTGCTGTACCGAGTGCGATTTTTAGCGTGTGGCATAATATTTCCGGCTCGTTGCTCGCGACCTGGTTTTCCCGCCGGGAGGAGAAGAACAGCACAGCTGGGAACCATTAAGCTTTGTCAGTGGCTTGTGACAAGTAGCTGCGGTTCAGCTTTTTCGAACAGTTTAGAGAAGGTCAGAAAGGATAGATTTGACTTTATAGTTGCGGATCTTTATACTGTGGTTATTACAACCACTGTATTTAAGTAAGCAACAGTAGTTTAAGTTCGTTATGGAAGGAAAACTGCATCGAATTCGTATTCGGCTTTATGCTCAACAGCCTTATATTATCTGATCTGATTTAAACTGAAGGAGAGAGAACGAATGAACCCAAAATATAATTCTCTATTTGAAGCTTTTACCCTGCCATCCGGTGTTACGTTGAAGAACCGTATTACCATGGCACCTATGACTAACTTTGCTTCCCACGAAAATGGTGAAGTCAGTGACGAGGAACTGGCATACTACCGTGAACGCTCCGGTGGTGTGGGCGCGGTTATTACCGCTTGTGTGTATGTAACTCCAGATGGCAAAGGCTTTGTCAATGAGTTCGGTGCGGACAAGGATGAATTGATTCCGAGCCTGCGTCGTCTAGCGGATACGATTCATCAGGAGGGCGCAAAAGCAATCCTGCAAATTTATCATGGTGGCCGCCTGTGTCCACCAGATCAAATTCCAGATGGACAGCCGATCAGTGCAAGCGCAGTAGCCGAGGAAAAAGAAGGTGCGCCTGTGCCGCGTGAAATGACCTCTGATGATATCCACCGCGTCATCCGTGCCTATGGCGAAGCAACTCGCCGCGCGATTGAAGCAGGCTATGATGGTGTGGAGCTTCACGGAGCGAACGGTTACCTGGTACAGCAGTTCTTCTCCCCGCACTCCAATCTTCGTACCGATGAATGGGGTGGAAGTCTTGAAAAACGATTGACCTTTCCGCTGGCGGTTGTTCACGAAGTGAAGAAAGTGATTGCAGAACATGCAAAGCGGCCATTCATCTTTGGATACCGCTTGTCTCCTGAGGAAGGACACACACCAGGCATTACGCTGGAGGATACGATGGTGCTTGTAGACCGTCTGGCGGATCAAGGGCTGGATTACCTGCACATTTCCGTAAATCATTTCTTCGGTGGTTCGTTCCGTGACCGTAGTGACGAACGGTCACGTACCGTTCTCATCCATGAGAAGGTAGGTAACCGTGTGCCGATTATGGGAGTTGGGTCGCTGAATACACCGGACGAGGCGCTTGCAGCACTGGAGACAGGTGTACCGCTTGTATCGCTGGGACGTCCGCTTTTGATGGAGCCGCAATGGGTTCAGAAGGTGCAAAACGGCACAGAAGATACCATTCGCACGACATTATCCAAGCAAGCCCAGCAGGAGCTAGTCATTCCTGACTACTTGTGGGGTGCGTTGACGACCCTTCCAGGCTGGATGCCTGTTACGGACTAAATTTTGAACGATGGAGATACCCTAGGCTGCTCTCATGCACCTGGGGTATTTTCCTGTCTCGTGACCGTGAACAATAATAACCGTGAACAATAATATAGGAATAACTGAGAAAGAAGGAAAATGACAATGTTACATAAAGCTAATGGCGCGATTTTGATAAAGTCCACCCATCCGGGGCTACAGATTCGACTGCTACAAGTAAGTGATGCAGAACGTTTATTAGAGATCAGACGTGAAAATTTTGATTTTTTTAAACCGTTCGAGCCAGAACGACCTGAAATTTACTTTACGCTGGAAGAACAGACGCGTCTGATTTCTAACGGTTTGGAAGCGGCACAAGCCGGACAAGGGTATACGTTTGGACTTTTTTTGCCGGAAAATGATAAGCTGATTGGCAGAATGGAGCTGTCGGGTATCGCTAGAGGCCCCTTTCAAAACGCCAATCTGGGCTACTTTGTAGATCCTGCATACCACGGACAAGGCTATGCCACTTCCGCAGTGAAGGATATTGTACGCTACGCCTTAAATGAGTTGGAATTACACCGTATTCAAGCTGGAGTGATGCCAAGAAATACGCCTTCCAATCGAGTGATGGAAAAGGCAGGATTTCGCCGCGAAGGGCTGGCTCTCAACTATTTGAAGATTAATGGTGTGTGGGAAGATCACGTGTTGTATGCGGTCACGGCTGAGGATTTGCAGAATGGCGTTTTCTGAATTCGCCAGGCGTGACCCCCTCCAGTTTTTTGAACACCTTGCCAAAATATTTTTCATCCTGATACCCGACCATACCGGCAATATGATGAAGGCGCAGCTTGTCATTCAGCAGCAATAGCTTTGCCTTGCTCATCCTGATCTTACACAAATAGTCTGACAGATTAACCCCGTACTCCTGCTTGAATTTACGAGAAATATATTCCCGACTGAGATAAAAGCGACTCGCCATATCCTGTAGAGAAATGTCCTCGTCATAGTGTGCATCCAGATAGCGGGCAATATCACGGATGGTCGGGTTGTTTGGGCTATGGCTTGGTGTAAGTGCCTGACCGGCTGCCAGCAGTCGGTTTTCAACCTGTCTTTGCCATAAGGGCAGGGAAAGCATACCACGGTTGTCGACCGGCAGTGCATGAATGGAGCCGGACTCATCTGCCAGTTCCTCGCCATCGGTATCTCCAGGTCTGTCATTCAGCCAGCGGGCCAGCATCCAGTCCAACTCCTGATTCCAACTGGCTAGCTGCTCTGCTGTCACCGAAGGCAGCTCGGCTACGGCTGCTATCCAGTGGCCTACCGCTATCGACACACGATTGGCATTACAGCTGAGTGCACTAAGCCGCAGTTCCTCTTCCATCTCAGGCAACTGGGGAAGTCGAATGCTTTGCCGTGTCTGGGAACTCTGGTGCATCCAGTCGACGGTTTGCAACACATCCCGTTTCCACAACGCTTGCCGTGCCTCTTGGTAGGCAGTGGCTGCCGCTATGGGAAAAGCGCCAAAAGAGCCAAAAGAGCCAACCCCGATGTGCATGTAACACCGCAAAGCCGTTTTGATCCCTGTGTGAATATCCTGCAAGAGCAGCGGCCAACGAGATGGCTCGCCCCAATATAGCAGAATAATTTCGTCCATACGCTCCAGATGACGGAATGCAATTCCGGTTTGAGAAGTTCCAAGAAATTCGTTGCAAATGTTAATCAGGGAAAAGCTCAAAAGCGCACGACGCGTTTTATATTTGTCCAGTATATCGGCCTCCAGCTGCGTGATACTCATCACAGCTGCATTACATATCTGAATAGCTGCAGGAAGACGTAACTCCTCACGTAAGGGCGTAATGGAAAGAGGGGTACTCGCTATACCGGAAACGATCTCAGTCAGAAGCTTATCAGCATAGTGCGGCCTCATCCGGTTGACCTCCATGGCCTGCATCGTCTGCCTGTTCCGGTCTTGCTCCGCTGTCCGCCAGGCTTGAGTGGCTTTATTTAAAGCCTCGTTAATCTCCACTGGATCTACGGGCTTAAGAATATAGTCCATGCCTCCCCGGCGGATGACCTGTCGAACCAAGTCAAAATCATCATAACCACTGACCACCACAACTCGGGTTGCTGGGGAATTCACTTGAATCCACTCCATCAGTGCTACTCCATCCTTGCCGGGCATCCGCATATCCGTAAGTACAACGGGTGGGGAAAGGGCGGTAATGACCTCAATCGCCTGATCGCCCGACTCAGCTTCAAGTACCTCGCTCACACCGCACGCTTCCCAATGTACGAGCATCCGAATGGCATGGCGTACATGCTTCTCATCATCCACAATCAGGACTTTCATTGACAGATCACTCTCCCTTAATATGAATTTCTGCAGGGGCTTCAGTACGAATTTCAAGTGTATAACGGACACCGTGAGGCAGGATGTTGTCTACGCACAGGGTGTTGGAACCATCCTCCGAGTGAAGCTGAATACGCAATAGAACATTACGAAGGCCAATGGAATCCTGCTCGCTAGTGTCCGGCTCTTCGTAGGCTTTCAGCGGACGTTTTAACATATGCTGGAGCTGCTCCAATTCGGCCTGTGGAATGGAAGTTCCGTTGTTTTCCACGGTTATTTTCACAATGCCTTCCCGGATTCGTCTGCCTGTAATGCGAACTTCACCGGGCCCCAGCCGGGGATCGGCACCGTGTTTAAAGTAGTTTTCCACCAACGGTTGGAGAATCATTTTAGGCACCCGATCATTCAGGACCTCATCTTCCCACTGGTAAGTGACCTCTAATTGCTCACCGAAGCGTTCCTTTTGTAAATCAAGATATTGTTTTACATGTTCGGCTTCTTCCTTGAGTGTAACGACCGTATGGTCCCGCATGTTATAGCGCAGCATTTTGGCAAGGGAAGAGAGCAGAGAATAAATCCGCGGGACCTCATGCTGTAGAGCCAGGGTTCCAATCGATTGTAGCGTATTATATAAAAAATGAGGATTAATCTGTGCTTGAAGCGCTTTCAATTGATGTGTCTTATTAGCCAGCTCCAGCTTGTATTCCCGCAAAATGAGGTTATTGATGGTATCCATCATCTGTCTGAAACGGCGCGACAGTACTCCGATCTCATCGTTACTCATGGCCCGAATGTCTACATCCAGTTGACCGGACTGAATCTGGTTTATGTAGCGAGTCAGTCGCTTAATAGGTTCCGTGATTTTTATCGAAATCCATAACGTGGCCACAATGACAAGTAGCAACGCCGCGCCTGTAATGACCGCATTAATCTGAGTCAGGCGGGTAGCCCGTAAATACAGCGTACGATGTGGAATTTTCTTGACGAGTGTCCAGCCTGATAGGTTGGCATCCAGCTTGCCGTATACGTGCAGTGCCGTATCATCCTCAATCACTCCGTGCTCGCCTTCTTTAGAAATTCGATTGAGCAGGTCAGATTCCTTCCAGTGTGTTCCAATCGCTGCTTCTTTTCCGCTATATATGATTGTTCCGTTCCGATCGATCAAAAACAGCTCCTCTGTATCTGCATCATACAATTGACGGCAAATACTGCGCAGCGGCTCCAGATCAACATCTATAGCTAGTACCCCAAGCGTCTCTGAGGCAGGAATGTTCCGAATCGCCCGATGAAGTGTAAATACCTGCCGCTTTGTGCTGTGCTCCGTATAGGAAACCGCCGAAAAGCCGTACAAATGCTTCATGTGCGAAGGCTGTATGAATAGTCCAGAAGGGCCGTAATGAATAGAACCAGTAAAGGGCTCCAGTCGGAATTCCCGTAGCGGGACTGTACTGGTAATCAACGTGGATTGCCCAGCCTCAAAAGAATGCAAATACACTTGGTCAATGCCTGACGAAGCATTCATCATCGTTTGCAGTGTGGTGTAAATTTCAGCGACGGCCCGGTAATCATCCGGAATTTTGGCCAGATTACGCAGAAAATGGGGGTCATTATAGACTCCGATGGACGCCCGATTCAGTCCCTGTAAATAGTTATCCAGATTCGTAATTCCCTGAAAAATAAGCCGTTCATTTTCTTGTGTGGCCTGCTCCCGCAAGGATTGCTTGGTGAGAACGAAGGTCATAGTCATCGACAGCAGCAGCGGCAGAGTGACCGCAATGAGCAAAAACCAGATCAGGCGGGAACGAATACTGTGAAATTTCATGCAGTGAGCTCCTTTCACAATTCAAGGCGAGCCAGAGGTCAATATTTTCCCCCCTAATGGTTCACGATCCTACGTGTTCTCCAGAGCGCTTATTCGACATAATGAACATGTGAATCGCATATCCGTACGGCCCAAGCATCATGCTGCTGAAAGAAAGCCGTAAGGGAGCGTTCCAGACACCAACAGACAACAAAAGGGGGGGATCGGATTGAATCGCGCCAAGTCGTCGCAATGGCTCCAGCAATGCATTTTTGTAGGGCCGTCGACGTTATTTTTCGTTATCATTATTGTAATCCCTTTTATGCTCGGAATGTACTATTCTTTTACAGAGTGGAATGGGGTAGCCAATGAGGCAAAGTGGGTCGGGCTGGATAATTTCAGTCACATTTTATGGAATGATGACAAATTTGGGACAGCGTTCTGGTTTACGGTCCGTTTTACGGTGGTAGGAGTGGTGGCTGCGAATATTTTTGGCTTTCTGCTGGCGTATTTTCTAACCAAACCGCTGAAAACAAAAAATGTACTCAGGACCATCTTTTTTATGCCTAATGTGATCGGAGGTCTGTTGCTGGGCTTTATCTGGCAGTTTATTTTCGTCAAGGGATTTGCAGCAATCGGAGAGAGCACGAACTTGTCCTTCTTCAACCTGTCCTGGTTGGGAGATGAGATCACGGCCTTCTGGGGTATTGTAATCGTGTTTATCTGGCAAACTGCCGGGTATTTGATGGTTATTTACATCTCTTCCCTAACCAATGTGCCCCGCGATATGCTGGAAGCAGCCGAAATTGACGGAGCAAGCCGGATGCAAATTTTGCGGTCGATTATACTTCCTTTGATCATGCCTGCCGTTACGGTATGTCTTTTCCTGGCGATATCATGGTCATTCAAAATGTTCGATCTCAATTTGTCACTGACCAAAGGCGGTCCCTTCGGGTCCACAGAGTCGGTTGCACTCAATATTTACAATGAAGCGTTTGTGAATAATCGTTATGGGCTGGGAACAGCTAAAGCACTCATTTTCTTTATCATTGTTGCTCTGGTTACGAGCCTTCAGGTACGACTGACGAAAAGTCGGGAGGTGGAAGCGTAAATGGAAACAAGCAAGCGCTACCGCTTTGGAACATGGGCGACCGAGATGGTGATGATCCTCGTCGCATTGTTATTCCTCGTCCCGTTTTACTTTTTATTCGTGAATTCGGTCAAAAGCTTTGGTGACCTGCTCACCGATTCTGCGGCCTGGCCACAAACCTTTGTATGGAGCAACTACGCTAGAGCGTGGAGCATCACGCGTTTTCCCGAAGCTTTATGGAATTCACTTATAGTTACGGTAGTTAGTAATCTACTGCTCGTACTGATCAGCTCAATGGCTGCTTACCGAATGGTCCGGCGTCCGACGCGTTATAATCGAGTGTTGTTCAGCCTGTTCGTAGCTGCCATGGTTATTCCCTTTCAATCGGTGATGATTCCTTTGGTCAAGGTTGTAAGTACACTGGATTTAATGAACAGTATAAGTGGTCTGGTAATCTGTTATCTGGGATTCGGAGCCCCTATGTCGATCTTTCTCTTTCATGGATTCGTCAAAGGTGTGCCAGTCGAGGTGGAAGAAGCAGCTACGGTGGACGGCTGTACGCCTTACGGAGTGTTTTTCCGAATTGTGTATCCGTTGATGCTACCGATGATGGTAACTGTTATTATTTTAAATACGCTCTGGATTTGGAATGATTATCTCCTGCCTTCTCTGGTACTGCAAAAGGCTGAACTGCGCACGATTCCGATTGCGACCTATGCCTTTTTTGGACAATACACGAAGCAGTGGGATTTGGCTTTGCCTGCTCTGGTGCTGGGCATCTTGCCAGTCATCGTATTCTTTCTGGCCATGCAAAAATATATTATACAAGGTATTATGGCTGGTTCGGTCAAAGGTTGAGTGTGGCGATGAGCTGAAAATGTACACGGTGTGCCACTCCGCAAACGGAGGACACTTTGAAATTTAGAATAGAAAGGAACATAAAAATGAAAACGCATACTTTTAAAAAGAAAGC
>RCUF01000411.1_pt1 | contig 13856 bp, 8 predicted proteins | sample 2166311 | NCBI WGS metagenome assembly RCUF01 (sample SAMN09932608, study PRJNA488358) | compost metagenome | feature: garden; material: soil; isolation source: compost soil in 4-hydroxybenzonitrile-enriched culture | place: Germany: Experimental Botanical Garden Goettingen | collected 2016-01-27
TTCAAGACAACAATAAAGGGACGCAGATTACGATTGTCGTAATTTACGTCCCTGGATATTGTCTGAAGTTATTTATTGAGATTATATAATGGAAAAATGATAAGTCAACCCATTTTGGTGATTAGGTTTTGTTTAATTTGTTTAGTCGATAGGGTAGGGCTTTTTAACGTTTGTTCTATTCAAAAGGTAATCTGTGCTGGTATTATGAAAATCGGCTAGCTTAATCAAAATCGTAGTAGGAATATCAACATCACCCCGTTCGTAATTGCTGTATATCCGTTGACTACAGTTTAGATGTGCAGCAATCTGTGTCTGCGTCAAATCCTTATCCTCACGTAAATTTCTGATTCTTTCGTACATACCTGACACCTCCGTTACTAGGATATCCTAGCGAATTATTCGCTATTGAATTTTAGCGAAAATATCGCTAAAATATTCAGTAACGAAATTACAAAGGGGAATTAGGTAATGAGCAACAGTATATTAGAACAACTGTATTTTGGAGAAATTCGACCTGAAGAAGTTATTGTGCCTAAAAATCCTGAGTACCGAGCACTTAATAAGAAAATATCTATCTCCAAGGAGTATTTCAAAAATATCCTTTCTGAAAATGACTTCAAACTTCTTGAGGAAACGTTTGATTTAACTGGGGAATCGTGTTCGATGCATTCGACTGAGGCTTTTATTTATGGGTTTAAGATGGGGGCTTTGATGATGGGGGAGGTGTTGGGTGGGAAGGGATAATAAATCTTAAAACTAATGGATGAGTGGAGTCTGCTTTAGGGCAGGCTTTTCTTGTGTAACTAAAATATTGCTTTAACCTTTTTAGAATGGAACAAACCTTGGTCACATTGCCATTTGGTTGACGGATAACAAGATACCGACGCCATACAACATTAAGCCGGATGGAAAGAACAAGGGCTGGTCAAATATTACGGTTCAACGGTTGCTGGCAAGCGAAATCCATTTGGGCTACATCACTTATGGTAAAACCCGTTCCAAACGTGGACAGGTGGAATTGGTTCCTGAAGAAGAGCGGATTAAAGTCATGGGAACACATGAAAAGCTGAAAACGCCGGAAGAACATGAAGCGATTATGGAGCGGCTGCTTAAGAATCGCATGTTGAATCCCAATTCAAGACGTAACATTTTTCCTTTGTCAGGCTTGCTTTATTGTGAAAAATGCGGTTCGCGGATGAGGTTCCGGGTAGGAGAGAACAAGAAGCAGGGGCAGCACTGGAGTGCATTGTGCTATCACCAGTACAAAGATGGCAGCAAATGTGAACAGCGCGGCAAGGTAATGGATGCTGATTTTTTCAATGCTCTGTATGATCGGATTATCCATGTTGATCCAAACATTTTGCGGGAGATTGAATTGCATGGAAGTAGGTACAATGATACACAGGTCATTATCGAGGTCAAAGAGCAGGAGTTGAAGAAGCAGAAGCGAGCGTTGGACAAGCTGTACGAATCGTATGAAGAGGACATGATAACGAAGCAAGTGTTTTTAGAGCGAAAGGCTGTTCGATCAAGGCAGATACAGAAGTTGGAGGAAGAGTTGAAGAATTTACGGAGAGTTATAGTAGATGAAGGTAATTATCCGACTGTGGAGCAGATATATGAGCGGATAGGTGAGTTTAGGGAGTTGTGGAGCGCTGCGGTGACAAGTGAAGAGAAGAATAGGGCGTTGAAGAAGCTGGTGGAGCGGATTGTGTATAATCGGGAAGGGAATCGGGTGGAGTTGACGGTTTGTTATAGGTGAAATCGTCTTTACTAGGTTTATTTAATAGATAGAAAAGAGTGCCTCTGGAAATAGTTCCAGAGGCTTAATCATTGGGAATGAAAATTTATAATTAAGAATTGACTTAGTTTAAATACAAACAAACGTTCTTTAAAATATGTATCCCAAATGGTAGAATAGATTCATGGTAATTTTTTGAATTGATTAGATAGTCACATGGAATTTTATTTAAATTTTACATAAATTTTAATTGGGGGTATTAATATATGCCATATCCATCCGGGGGCAGGGGAGATAAACTCGGCAATAGATTTGAATTTAGGTGGGCAGTATACCAAATACTTCAGGTATTGGATGAAAAAATTGATTACTTTATTCTAGAAGCCCTCGGTGATGATGAGCAAGGCGTTGATATATGGATTGGTAGAAAGGATGGTATTAGAGAAGGGCAACAATGCAAAGGAAGAAGCGGGAGTAAGGAATACTGGGAATTTGGGACTGCAAATTCTAAGGGTATATTTAAAAATTGGAAATTTCATTTAGACAGAGATATTACAAATACGGTATCTCTAGTATCTCCTTTAGTGTTCACTTTGTTAGAGGACACAATAGATGGAGCAATGAAAACTAATGATATTCCTAAAGATTTTTATAATAATCAAATACTTACTGCTAGCAAAGAGGTTAGAGATTTCTTCAGAAACTTCTGCAAGGCGATGGATCTAAACCCTGAACAAGATAATGACCTTATTAAATGTATTTCCTATTTAAAACGGATAACTTATCGTCAATTCCCGGACAAAGAACTTAAAGAAATAATTATATCTAAAATTAGTTTATTATTCATTGGGAATGAAGAAGAAATATATGATACTTTGGTTTCTTGGATAGTAGAAGGTAATATTTGGGGGAGTAAGATAAGCCAATTTGTATTATATAAACTATTCAACGAAAAAGGCATTAAACTCAAGCAACTTGCTAATGATTCCCGCCTTCTACCTAGAATAGAAGAGTTAAATAGAGAATTCAGTTCAGCATTTATTCCGTTTAACGATGAGTTGATTGATAGAACTGAATTTTTACTTTGTAGAAATGAAATTAATTTAGGGAATTCATTATTGATACATGGAAAAGCTGGAAGAGGAAAAAGCGGGTGTACAGAGGATGTTATTAGTTATTGTAAGGAAAATGCTATACCATATATAGCAATAAAATTAGATAAACGTACTCCAAGTGGAAATGCAGAGAAATGGGGGAACGATTTAGGGTTGCCCGCCTCGATAGTTCATTGTATTCATAGTGTGTCTAAAACTGAAAAAGCAGTAATTATTTTGGATCAATTAGATGCACTACGATGGACTCAAGCACACTCTAAAGATGCTTTATTAGTATGCGCTCAAGTTATAAATCAAGTTGAGCGATTAAATATTGAAAGAGAAAATAAAATTTCAGTGGTTTTTGTATGTAGAACATATGATCTGGAAAATGATAATAATATTAAATCTTTGTTTAAAACTTCTGAAAAAATTAGCGAACTTATTCAATGGAGTAAAATTCAAGTCAATGAATTAAATGATGAAACAGTAAGGGCTGTTATAGGATCAGAATATGCAAACTTAACAGGTAAATTAAAGGAAATACTTCGTATTCCAAGCAATATATATATTTGGGATAAATTAGACAAGGGGAACGCGTATAATGAATGTTCGACTGCAAATCATTTAGTTACTGAATGGTGGAGACAGTTAACAAGGAAATGTTTTGAGTTAGGACTAAGTGAAACAGATATGAATAGGTCAAAGGAAAATTTAATAAATAATTTTGATAAATCCGGACGGATATGTGTTCCCATAAAGATTTTAAACGTCAATAATTCATGTCTTGAATTCTTGTCTTCCTATGGTTTCCTGGTAGTACAAGATGATAAGGTTTCATTCGCTCATCAATCTATACTAGATTGTTTTTTAGTTGAAAAGATGCTAATTAAATATTACGAAATTGGAGATATATTAGAGGTTATTGGAAATAAAGAGAAGCAAACTCCTGGAAGAAGATATCAGGTGCAAATGCTCCTTCAAAATTTAGTTGAGTTTGATAGCGATGATTTTCTAAATGCAGGTCAGAAAATGTTGGCTTCTAATCAAATTAGATATAGTGTGAAATTTGTCTTTTTCGAAATATTAAATCAGTTGGATATTTTAGACGAAAATATCCAGAGTTACATAGTAGAAAATTGTGAAAACGAATTATATGGTGAGCATATAATAAACAATGTTGTATACTCAAGACCACAATACATCAGACTACTTAGAGATTACGGCTTTTTAGAGAAATGGTTTAGAACTCCTCAGAAGAAGAATATTGCAATAAATCTTTTTATAAGTTTAGCACCAAATTATGAAATTAAAGATGTTGAATTTATTTTGAAGCATGCATTTCAATCTCAAGAAGATGATGATAAATTTTCTCGATGTTTTTCACATGATATCAATCTAGATAGTGATGAAATGTTTGAATTGCGTATGGAATTTTATAACAGATATCCACAAATGGCTGATACGTATCTTGATATTAAGGAAATGCTTAAAAAATGTGAAATAAGAACAATAAGAGTGTTTGCATTTTTATTGGAGAACAAGCTTGGAAAAAATGGTCAAAGTATCTATAGGTATGCAGAGGAATTTTTGCAAGAAGATTCTGAAGTGTTCTTAAAAAATGGACAAGAGGTAATCGACATATTGTTACCATATATTCCAGTTTCAAATGATGAGATCTTATCTTATGGTGATTGGTCTGGAAGAAGCGCTTATAGTAGAGGTTTAGAAAGGACAAGTATTGAGATTCTTAAGAAAGCTAATGCAGCAATTATTAATGTGAGTCCGAAGTTGTTTCTAGAACGATACAAAGAATATATTGGAACAGGTAAAGTAATCTTCAATGAGATAATTTTAGATGCATTATATAAATTCCCTTATGTATACAGTGACTTTATTATTGAATATTTATGCAGTAACTTTGATAATAATATTTTTGAAAAAACAAGTGGTAATGGTGATGAATTGCTCTTAGCCAAACAAGTTTTGAAAAAACACTCCGAACAATGCAAACAAGATGTATTTGATATGTTAGAAAAAAAGGTGATCGGTTACGTATCACCACGAGCGACTGCTACATATAAATCTAGAATTCAATACAATCGAGAACATAAAGGTTATAAACTTTATTGGAGTTTTTGGGGAGACCTCCAAAAGGAAATTTTAGAGGTTCTTCCATATAATCGACTGAGCAACAAAGCGAAAGATTTGGTTCGCGTTTTAAACCGTAAATTTAATAATGAAACAACCTTATATAGGTATTCGAATGGACATAGTGGATGGGTAACATCTTCCATAGCAGGTAAAACACTAAGTAATAAGAAATGGCTAGGTATATTAACTAATCAGAAGTTAAATGATAAACGCGGACATCATAATTGGAAAGAAGTTTCAGGAGGTTTTTTGGAAAACTCAGTTGAATTATTTTCAAGCAGTTTTAGTGATGCTGTTTCTAAAGAACCTGTAAGAATGATAAAGTTGATGCTTTCCCATGACGAAATTATTATGGATGTTTATGTTGATTCATTATTTAGTGGAGTAGCACATAGCAGCAACTTGGCGAATGTCCCTCTAAAATTGCTAGAAGAAATGATACTAAAATATTTATATGACTATACATCATATAGGGCAAGTTACATTTGTACTATTATTGAAAATCGGGAAGAAGTGGACTGGTCACAGGAGATATTAGATATTCTTAAAGATATTGCGATTAAACATAAGAATCCGGAAATTGGCAAACCAAATGTTACTAGTAATGAAGACAAAGATATGCGTACTTTCGATATGTTACAAAGTAATGCATTAAATTGTGTTAGAGGAAAAGCAGCTCGCTCAATTGCGCATTTGTTATGGAAAGATAATAGTTTTTTTGGAGTGTTTAAAGATGTGCTTGAGAAATTGGTAGTGGATCAAAATCCAGCAGTCAGATTAGCAAGTTTATTTGCGTTATGGCCATCATATAATATTGATAGAGAATGGGCATCTAAAAAGATTATAAACTTATTCAAACAAGATCATCGCCTAGCAGGATTTCATGGTACAAAAGATATGCTCTTTTTATTGTACCCTCAATATCGTCAAAGTGTATTAGAAATTATTAAGCAATGCTATACTTCTGAGGATAAGGATTTAATTGAGATAGGAGCTTATTGTTTATCAGAAATGTTTATTCTTAAAGAAAATTTCGAGGTTGAAATGGCAGATGTGGATAATATGAGTGAATTACAAGCTCAAAAAATTCTATACATGGTCATATTATATTTTAATAATGATCAATATAATCATTTAGCTAAAAATATTATACGTAGATTTAAAACAAGTACTTTAGATTTAGAAATGTCTATTTCAAGATTGTTTTATGATAATTTGATAAATTTAGATAGAGATAAAGATTTTTTAATAGAGATAATGAACTCTAACTTAAGTCGTAGAACGTTGCATTCTTTTGTTTATTATCTGGAGAAGGAATCAAAATCAATAATTGAATACAAAGATATTATTTTGTCAATGAGTAGGCATCTAATTGACAATCAAGTTGAGAAATATGAAGGTTTATGGGGAGTTCAAGATGAAATTTCTAAGTTAATTATCGGACTGTACGATGAAACTTCTGGGAGTAAACTATCTAAGTTGAAATGTATTGCACAAGAATGTCTAGATATCTGGGATTTGATGTTTGAAAAGCAGATTGGACCAGTTAGAAGGTTGAGCAGAGAGATGATGGAGAGATAGCGAGAAGATTTACATGGGAGTATCACTTCCGCTTTTGGGTAAACTAACGCCAGCAAAAAAAGATGATGCCCCATGACAACTCAAAAGCACCCAATAGATTAGCCAAGGAAGAGTTGTCATAATTGCTGCAACACGTGAATAACTCGGTGAACGGGTTTCCTTGGTTGGAAATGGCTTTTGAAATTGCTTTATTTCCATGAACCACTTTGATAAAAAGCTATATGCATAAGGGGAAATATAAAATGAAAAGAGTGAAATATTATTCAAGTAATGACCTAATGTATGGGGATAATCTTGGGAAATGTATAGCTCTAATTGATGATTACGATACAGGGTCAAAAGAGGCAAAAGATATTAACGACTTTATTGAGCTTTATAATGTTAAAAAGTACTTAGATAATAAAATTTATCTTGTAGAGTGGACACCGGAAATTATTGAGCGACTGCAAATGTCAGTGAATAATTACTTTGGAACTGTTGCTAAGTTTATTAAATCAATTGATAGCAATAGTCTACTAAGTATTTATAGCGAAGTTGAATTTAATTATAAGAACGATTTTTGGGAACTGTTTGATAAATTGAAAGTGTATGTGAACATTACAGAAGAGTCCTTTCAAAAGTTTATGGATATGTCTAAAGTAACGCTGCTTGAATTACTAAAGTGCAAAAATATAACAGACTACTTTGGAAAAATTATTAGAGAGAAGATGCTTACTGATACTTTATCTGCTCAAATGCTTTTAGACAAATATGAAATAAAACATCACAGAGAGAAAGACTCAATATATTTTCCTAAAGAATTAAGCAATTTAGATAAAGAGACTATTATCAATAACTATATAGATAGTGAAGATCCTAATTTGAATTATCTTCGCCTTATTGCCAATATTCAAAGTAGTAAGGATAAACTTGAAATTTCACCGAAGACTATCTTGAGATCAAAAAGGAAGGTAGAAGAACAAGAAAAGGTTTTTTTTGAAGGGAACTCAGGTATCCCTATGGAAACGAGTGTTGGTTTTTCCAGGACTCAAGATGAAGAAGTTATAATGAGCCATAAAGAACATTCATTATCTATAACTTATAGTTCAAAATGGATTGAAAATAATTCTGATTATGCAACTCTATTAAATAATTTCATATATTTATTTGAGTTTGTAGATTTACAAATGCGGTGTACACATGTTAATAAAACTAGTGAGATGGGTGTGTTTGAACGTTTTTTATTAACAACTTCCCAAAATGCTTATAATATGGGTTTTGCATTTGAACAGAAAAATATTCTATCACTACTCCAAATGGCTGGGTATTATAATCAGTTATTCAGCAATGGCATAAGATTAGAGGAAATTATCGAGTGGTTTTTTGAAGATTATCTCTCGAATGAATTTGATGCTCATAACTTCACAGTGACATTGCCCTCAACAGATTCAACCTATCTTGAAAAATGCAATAGTATTATGCCGGGATTGGAATCTGTTTTAAAGTAATTTATTCTGTTTGTTGAAGAGGGAAATATTGATTTGGAATTACTTGAGATCCGTTCTGAACATCTTATTTATAAAAACATTCCATCTTTAGTCGATAAAAAGTTTGTCTATGGTGTGGGGCAAGAGTTTGAAACAGTGACTTATTTGCTTTTTTCAGATCAGAGTGGTTTAGGCTTTTATGACAAGACAGAAGAGTCTTATAGCAATCTTTATGAATTATTGTTAGAAAAAGAACTGAAAATAAACGAAGTTCCAGACTATAATCTTTCAAAAATTAAATGGCTCATTGAACGAAATTATCTTTTGATAGATGAAGAAGAGAATATTGTTTTTTATGATAGCCATCTTATTGTTATTCTTCATGATTTGTATATGAATGACGTGATAGTTTATTGGAAATATTCTAATCATGGTAGACATATAATAGAAGAACTAAAGAATAGAAGTGTAATTGAATTTGAGAGTACTCTTTTCTCTAGACCAGAACAGAACTATATAAATTATATTCTTAATAAGTCACAATTTAATAATGGATTAGATCTGAGGAATCGTTATAGTCATACACAACCTAAAAGCGGGGAGGAGGAAAGGTTACACAATCAAAATTATTTTATTTTCTTGAGATTATTTATTATTGCACTAATAAAAATAAATGATGATTTTTGCACATCTGTTGAAATAAAGAAATTTGTATGAGTAAAATGCTTATTTTATATCATATAAGAATACAATTCTTATTGGATGGCTGAGAGATATACCGGATGTAATGTTTTATACTGGTAGGAAGATGCATTTACATATTAACGTTCACGGAATATCGAGTACTTAAATATACTTTGTTTTTATGAGGGGTCTAAAAATGGACGTATTTCAAATAAACCAGCAGGACGACAGACCAATAGAACTAACAGTGAAAAATTATGAATACAATACTAGAAAGACAGATCCTTTTTATGTCGAAGTAAATAAAGTAATGAAGTATTATGCAGTTTGTCCTGCTTGTAAAAACCCTATTATTATTGTTAATCTTTATGTTGATAAAACCTTAGATGAGAATAAGAATAAAATGCCAGTACATGCAAAGCATTGCAAGTATAGCGTTACTAATTTAGCTGAGTATAGTCAAGAAGCATATGACGATTGCCCTCTGGGCAATCCGGCCAAATTCGGTGGAAGTTCGAAGCATAGAAGTAAGAATAGGAGTAATGAAATTGTTGGATTAATTAAGAATTATCCGGTGGTACTTTATAATGAAATTAGGAGAATTACATGTATTGATTTTACTGAAAAGACGTTCTCAGCCATGATCAGTACGTTTATTAAAGCTGAAGGATATTATTATAAATATATTAACAAATACAATCTTCCTTATGGATTTCTCAATATGCAAAAAAGTATTAGAATTTATAAAAACAAGCTGTACTATTCTCCCTTTAAATCAGAAATGATAAAAAGCATTAATAACAGTGAGTTCTTTCAATATAAAGATTATATAATAATTCCAAAATCAAAAAATGGCTTTTATGAAATTGAATTATATTTAGCTAATCATAAGATTGATTCAGAATATGAGATTGAAACTATTGATTTAATAATTATTGAAAAGTCAAATGGTAAGACAAACGAAGTTTTTAATAAAACTGTAAAGATCGATATTGAGAAATACATAAATGCAGTTGATAAACACAGGCGAATTAATGGCATAACAGAAGCCATAAAACTAGTTGACTAATCCTATCAAGCAACCTATAGAAGCCCTCTATTGAAATCAAGTAATGAATTTTGTATGAGTTTAACATGGTCCTATGAAAAGGATTCATATGATTTGGAACTGGCATATAAACTTATTGCTGGGTTTCAAAACGATCTAATTCTCAAGAATCAATAAAAACTTTTTGGTTAATAACTCCAAGCATATAGAAAAGCTCACTATATTTTAGAAGAGCTAAATTCTATAAGATTACTAGAATAATGAACGGCCGATGAATAATTTATGTGGAAAACGTAATCAATATAGTGAAATTGTCTCAGCGTCATTTGCCAAATTTTAAGAGATAATAAAACTTTCAAGACTAAAAAACATGTTCTGCTGATAAAACCTTCCCTCCACGCATTAGACATGATTTTAGTTGATTGAATGAATAGATTAGCCAAGGAAAAGCCGCCGCATCTGCTGCAGTATGCACATAATCCGGTGAATTGTTTCCCTTGGTCGTAAGAGCTTTTGAAATCGCCAAGCGCGACAACAAGCTCGTCTTCCTTTCTATTGGGTACTGCTAATTATTGACCCACACGTACCTGTCATTGATGAGATGTTCGCGTGAATCAATAATTCAAAAAAGCTCTCACCGATTGTTCTGGCAAAAGCTTTTTGATAGGTTATGTAATAAAAGAGGGTTTGAACAAGTATTTATTTTGGATGTAAAGTCTCAATATTCAAGTCAGTCTCACAGTGTATATTATGAAAATAATAGCATCATTGTTTAATATAAAAGTCTAGTCATGCAAAATAAAAATAGAATGATTGAGTAACTAAAATTGAGAGTTATATTGGCAATATACCCTGATCATACTTACGAAGATAGTGAGAAGCTACAACAACTATCAAGTGAACTCTAAACGTACAATCTTCCATATCCGATAAACCAGCATGAGAACCTTCTGGATGGAGTCTTTTCATTAAACCGTTCGAAAAATTTTTACCGTCATTGCCGATCTCATTTAAATTACTTGATAGCAAGGGAGGATTAGTTTTCCCAAGTTTGTCTCTTTTACCAGTGGAACTTGAACCGGAATTATCTTCACCAAAGATTTTGTCAGCCATAGTATCGAATAATGATTCCATAAAGGTGCGTATTTGGGCGTTGCTTGAAGCCCATTTTCCTTGTGCGTGATTATCTAGAGCTTGTTCTAAGTGACCACGGCTTGTATCAAATTTATGTTTCTCTAAAAGCATAAATAATTCATCTTGTTGATTATGGAGTTTGATAGATTCAGGCAATTGCCGAATCAATTCGAAATCACGTATTGTAAAGCCATCTATTCGTAACGCTCTAAATAATGTGGGATTGCTTACATCTATAGGTATACATTCATCATGATATTCGAAGTTGAATTTTGAACGTTTAAGCAATTCCATAATCAATGTCTCTACAATTTCATTAACAGTATCTTCTTGATTCTCTTGAATGCTGAGTAGATATTTGGTCAAGTTCATTATTCTTTCTTTTCTGTTTTGACCCATAGTGTACTTATCATCTATATCATGAGTGAAGGCCATTTCATTAATATCTGAATGATTCTTTTCTCCTAGAAGTTTCAGAGTCTCTACAACTGTTCTTCTTGAATAAAGCAAATTTTTTCCTCTTTTCTTTAAATTATTTGTGTGGTAATTGATATTATTTTATCATAGATGGTATTTTGCGGGAATCTTTAAAGCAGGAATTAATGCAGTTGACTGTAACGTTTTTTATCTCTTGTAATTACTTCAATTGACTATACCTCAAATACAAATCCCCAATTCGCTTCAATATTTCTTCATTATCCGGTTGAAAATGAACTGCCCATTCCATATATTCAATGGCCTTACTTAATTCCTCTGACTCCAAGCAGACCTCAGACATGAACTGACTAAGCGTAAAAAGTTTTTCTTCCCATTTATTACGCAAGCCCAATATCCAATCATCGGACAATGTTCTAAATGAGTTCTTATGAAGTTGCTCAAACAATTGCGTACAAAGTTGCTGTTTATATATGGAATCCTGTTCAATCCAAGCCTCATCTAACAGCTTGATAAATGAGGTTAAGTCACATTCAATGTTCCCACTCAAGTAGATATATTCCTTGTCCAACCTCAGAAAATTATATTCATCATTCTTAATGAGCTTTCGGAGATGCGTTAAATACATCCGTAAATTATGTCGTGCTTTTCCTGCTGCGACCTCACCCCATAGATCATCACATAGTTGTTCTCTTGTTACAGAAGGGTTCATGACTAAATAGATGAGAATTTGCTTGGCGTAACGCTGATTCCAGCCTTCAACAATTTGCTCCCCATTAACGAATACTTGGAAATAATTTAATAAATCGACTCTTAGTATGTTCTCAGATGTAACTTGGTTTTGTTCATCCAACCTTTCAAATAGTTCACTATGGAGAGCTTGAAGAAACGCATCTTCACTTTTGGGTGATGCATTGCCATTCTGAAAAAAGTGATGGATCTGCTTGTAGGTTTCTTCAGGCTGGTCATAAAACGTCATATTTGATGAATTGATAATCGTCATACATTGTGAATTCGGAATATAAGTAGTCTGTAAACCGGATAAATAGGTCGGATAAATGGGGTCAAGATCACCTGAAACGATGACTACAGGTTTGGTATTTCCTTTAAGCTGGACAAAAATTTCATCATGAATGTCTACAAAAGCTTCCCAAAGCTCAAAATAGGTTTCAAGTGAAACCTTATAGAAGCCTTCATATAATTGTGAAATCTCAGGACTGTCTGATGTATAAAGAGTGATGTTTGGAATGACATGATCAGCTAGTAGCTCTATTGAGTTATTTTGAACTAACGATCTTCGGTGCTCTGTGAATTTAGCTGCTGTGCTTTTTGGGAAAAATAATGGAATAGAGTGCAAGCTGCAACCTAAAACCATTTCTGGTTTAAAAATTCCAAGCAGCACGGCACATATGCTTCCTGCTCCATGACCAACGGCGAAAAAAGAAGAAATATTGGGCTGTTCTACAAGAAAAAGTGTGTCCTCGAATAGCAGTCTCCAAGCTAATTTGTCTGGCCCTTTATCGCTTAACCCATGTCCACGCAAATCATAGCTTAGAATATGATAGTGTTGCTGCAAATAAGGAACAATCAAATCCCAGGAACGTACATTCATACCCGCTCCGTGGATAATCAGGATAGTGTCTATTTGTTGGTTAAGAGAGTTAGAGTGAAGATATTCATAATAAATGTTCATACCATTTCGATCAATGTAAGGCATATGCTGTTTAGTTTCCTCTCATCATCAAATCGGAAGATTAATCGTTATTACATCTTATAACAGGTTTATAGGAAAATACATACAGATCCATGACTATAGGAAGAGCGGATTAAAGTCATGGGAACACATGAAAAGCTGAAAACGCCTGAAGAACATGAAGTCATTATGGAGCGGCTGCTTAAGAATCGCATGCTGAACCCCAATTCAAGGCGTAACATTTTTCCTTTGTCAGGGTTGCTGTATTGTGAGAAATGCGGTTCTCGGATGAGATTCCGGGTGGGAGAAAACAAGAAGCAGGGGCAGCACTGGAGTGCATTGTGCTATCACCAGTACAAAGATGGCAGCAAATGTGAACAGCGCGGCAAGGTAATGGATGCTGATTTTTTCAATGCTCTGTATGATCGGATTATCCATGTTGATCCAAACATTTTGCGGGAGATTGAATTGCATGGAAGTAGGTACAATGATACACAGGTCATTATCGAGGTCAAAGAGCAGGAGTTGAAGAAGCAGAAGCGGGCATTGGACAAGCTGCATGAATCGTATGAAGAGGACATGATAACGAAACAAGTGTTTTTAGAGCGAAAGGCTGTTCGGTCAAGGCAGATACAGAAGCTGGAGGAAGAGTTGAAGGATTTGCGGAAGTGTAGTAGATGAAGGTAATTATCCGACTGTGGAGCAGATTTATAAACGGATAGGTGAGTTTAGGGAGTTGTGGAGCGCTGCGGTGACGAGTGAAGAGAAGAATCGGGCGTTGAAGAAGCTGGTGGAGCGGATTGTGTATAATCGGGAAGGGAATCGG
>RCUF01000412.1_pt1 | contig 13840 bp, 17 predicted proteins | sample 2166311 | NCBI WGS metagenome assembly RCUF01 (sample SAMN09932608, study PRJNA488358) | compost metagenome | feature: garden; material: soil; isolation source: compost soil in 4-hydroxybenzonitrile-enriched culture | place: Germany: Experimental Botanical Garden Goettingen | collected 2016-01-27
GTCCCTCGGTTATCAAGAAGTATAATCATGGTAGTAGCTCAGACAACAAACGACCCAGCCTAAGATAAGAGTTATCTAAGGTTGGGTCGTTTCGTGAATACAAGAACGTTATATGTAATTGCCTAAAGCAACAAAATGTAAAAAAGAAAAGAAAGGAACAATTACTTATGTGGGTTTCTTATGAATCAATAAGAAAACATCCTCCAGATTTTCTTGTGAAGTATCGTTTTTATACACCTGAAGAAGGTGGAAGACGAAATCTTCCTTATCAAGGATATAGAAGTGATTTTGCAATAGACTCAGATTTTATGAATGATTCAATAGATTTAAGAGTGATACACCCTGAGTTTGAAGATGAGTATAGAAATCTTATTATGGACGAAACAAAACAAGTTAACTTAAGTGGAACAGCAAGGATGTGGGTTCTATTTTCTATATCTAGAGCTCGACATAGAAGAACATTAGAAGTAGGGATGAAGGGATATTTTATGGAAGGACCTAAAAAAGTAGCAGAAGCAGAAATAATTCAAATAATTGGATTACTAACAAATTCTTATAAAGAAGATCGTTGAAAGTTGGAAGCTTGCTCAAAGTAGAGGCAACTACATATAACATCATATCCACGCCTAAGAAAAGAGCTATCTAATTCTGGGTCGTTTCGTGAACACAAGAACGTTAGCTGAAATCAGACAGATGAAATGTACTTCATAGTTTAACTTTTAATAGAAGGGAAAACCGATATGAATACAAAATTGATTATTATTGAGGGATTACCTGGATCAGGGAAGTCCACTATCGCACAATTAGTTTCTGACATACTTGCTGACAGAGGTATTGAGGCTCAATTATTTCAAGAAGGTAATTTAGAACATCCCGCTGATTACGATGGAGTTTCTTTTTATAGACAAGATGAATTTAATCAGTTGTTGTCAGACCATGAAGGATTTAAGGAAATGTTAGAGAGTAGGACGATAAAATGCAGGAATGACTTCTTAATCCCCTATCGAAAAATCAAAAATGAATTTGGATCTGATTTTCCAGATGAGTTACTACAAGAGATATTCACAAAAGATATTTATGAGTTGCCCTTCGATCAAAACGTTAAGTTGATTACAGAGAGGTGGAGTAGCTTTAATAATGATAGTGTTCATAATAATTCAATACATATTTTTGAATGTTGTTTCATACAAAATCCACTAACGATAGGTACTGTGAAATATAACATACAGAAAAGAGAAGTTATTAACTATGTCTTGCAGTTGGAGGATATAATAAAGCCTTTGAATCCCTTATTAATATATATTGATCAAAAAGATATCAGGTCCACTTTTGAAAAAGTAGTAGATGAAAGGCCAAAGGAGTGGTCGGATGGATTCATTGAATATTATACCAATCAAGGATTTGGTAAGATGCAAGGATATCATGGATTCGATGGGGCTGTTCAAGTTCTCCAAGAAAGAAAGAATATTGAACTAGAGATTTTTAATTTGTTGGAAATTAACAAGCGGAAGATCGATAATTCCCAATATAATATTGAAATGTGTAAAGAAGAAATAAGAAAAATCCTTGATATTATTTAGAAACAAAATACAAGGTGAAAGCATGTTCAAAGAGGTGTCTGACATCAGCTAACACCGTATTCACGCTGCGGTGCTACCGCCCCTTGGTTGTCAGATGCATAATCATGGAAGAGGCTCAGACAACAAACGTTATCTGAAAGAGCGAGGCCATATAAAAAATCATAAAGCAAAAAACTTATGTTATAATGATATTGAGGTGATTCAACCATGTTAAAAGATGATGTAAAGCAAATGATTGATAAACTTCCTGAAAACTGCTCAATTGAGGATATTCAATACACATTGTATGTCAGATCAAAAATTGAAAAAGGTCAAAAGGACATTGATGAAGGCAATTTGTTAGACCATAATGAAGTCAAATCTAGGATGGACAAATGGCTGAACAGACAATAATCTGGACCGTATCGGCATATAAAGATATACAAAACATTGTAGAGTATATTTCTCAAGATTCAATGTACTATGCGATGGCATTTTATGATGATGTAATGGATACAGCACAAACACTTAATGAGTTCCCGCAGCGAGGGCGTGTAGTTCCAGAAATGGACGATCCTGAGATGCGGGAAATTTTTATACATAGGTACAGATTGATTTACCGAATTCAAAAAGATCGAATAATTATTCAAACGATAATACATGGTGCAAGAAATTTTATGAAAGAATAAAGGGAATTTGAGGGTTCTTCACGAGCTCCTTCAGATAACATAGTATTCACGCTACGAGACCTTACAGTCTCTTGGTTGTCAGACGAATAACCGAAGAAGAAAGCTCAGACAACAAACGCCCCAGCCTTAAGATATGAGCTATCTAAGGCTGGGGCGTTTCGTGAATACAAGAACGTTATGGGAAATTGCTGCAAAAATTAGGGTATATAAAAACCCACCAAGCATGAGTGGGTAAGAATTAATTATTTATAGACATCTCCCAGTGAACAAGTAACATTGTAAGGATATTCAAGGATGGCAGCAACATCCCATAACACAGTATTCACACTGCGGGGATACCGCCCCTTGGTTCTCAGATGTATAATCATGGAAGAAGCCCAGACAACAAACGACCGAGCCTAGGATAAGAGGTATCTAAGGCTAGGTCGTTTCGTGAATACAAGAACGTTAGATGAAATACCTGAAGTTCAAAATCGAAAATCACAAATAAGGAATGATTAGTATGTCTATTTCATTTGAAATAATTAGAGAACGAATTGATAGAATAGCCAGTCGAATAATTGATATTGGTGGAGAGGTTCAAGAAATAGTTATTCAAGATCCCGCAACGGAGAATCAAATAGAATTAGTGGAACATCACTTAGGTATTGCTTTGCCTAATAGCTTTAAACAAGTCTTACTTAATTTTTTCTAGCGATTTCAGTTTCCGTTGGTTTCTTCCTGATAATTTAGAACTTCTTAATAAATTTCGAGGGATATTCAGTGGAAGATCTAATTGGAATCTACATCAAATAATAGAAATTGATGAAGGCAGAAGAGGTTGGGTTGAACATGTTTTCCCAAATCCAGAAGATGAATATGATAAAGTCTGGCATAACAAACTAGCATTCATGGAAGTAGGGAATGGTGATTATTTTGCATTTGATTTAAGTGAACAAGGGGAATACCCCATTGTATATTTAAGCCATGATGATGGTGAGGGGCACGGATTTATTATCGCGAATAATTTTATTGATTTTATAAATAATTGGTCAAGAATTGGCTTTGTTGGAACTGAAGATTGGCAGTGGATGCCGTTTGTCGAATCAAAACAAAGCGGAATCAACCCTGATGGAGCTTCTGCAATTGAATTTAGAGAACTGATGAATTTCAATATTTAGGTAATTTATAGTAATTAGAAGAAGACAGGTACTTCATCTAACACTATATTCACGCTGCGGGCCTGAAGGCCCTTGGATTGCCTGAAGCTAACAACAACGTTATATGAAATCGGCGAAATAATAAAAAAGATGATAAAAAATACTATGAGAGTACTGAACTATAAGTATGATAAAATCAAGATAGGAAAAAGAATTAGGAAGAAATTGTAGGTGGTAGAACGAATGAAATGGCAAGAAGTAAGAGAACTGTTCCCTGACCAATTTGTTCTGGTTTCCATACTTAATTATCATGAGGAGGGCAACAAAAAAATAGTAGACGAAGTTGCACCGATTCGTACTATATCAGAGCAAGATGCTAATAAAGAATTTTTTCAAGCAGAGCCTGGGAGTTTGGTGTACCATACTTCAAATCAAGATTTTGTGATTTATCTTCGCCGGGATCCATTAATGAGAGTGAGACGTAGTAGTAATGAAAATTAACTATGATGGACAGTTAATTACGGCGTCGCTTACCGTTACATTCAGAGAAAGAGTATTGAGAATAGATGATGTGATTATAGATACAGGGTCCTCACATACGATAATTAGTCCTGATATTTTGGAGGAAATCGGAGTGACCTACGAAATAGGGGATTCTATATATGAAGCATATGGGATTGGCGGAAGCGTTCCTTTCTACACAAAAATTATGGACAGGATTGAAATAGGTACAAGAAGCATTGAAAATATAGAAATAGATGTTGGTATACTGCCAAAGGACCATAAAGAGTTACTCGGATTGGATATTCTCAAACAACAAAACTTTATTATTGACTTGAACACATTAGAACTACGTACTTAACAAATGGATTGAATGAAATTAATAAGTGGAATCGGAAAGTCGCCGACATCATATAACAATACATCGTGTAAAAGCCATAGAAGAATATTCAGACAACACACGACCCGACCTAAGATAAGAGTTATCTAAGGTCGGGTTTCCTGCCGAGCGAAGAGGATTGGAATAACGAACGAATATGGTGAAGGTATCTATGATCCACAGATAAGTTACCTCCTGTTTAACAACACTGTCTATTATCGCAGTGTATTTACGAAATAAGCAGACAGCAGCCCATATTCTATTAACAGGTTAGGGCTGTTTGACTTTCAAAGAGAAAAAAAGGATATTCTCTCCCAATAGAGAAACAAGTGAATGTCAGATAAAAAAATAGCCGTAGAGAGGGGTTTATAAAGAATCAGAACAACTTGTTAAAGACAAACAATTATCTGTAGACAATTCGAAGAAGTCAGGCACTTCAGTTAACATCGCATTCAACGCTGTGAATCGGGCAAGCCCGACCCTTGGTCCGGAACGAGGCATTTCGGGGGAGCGGAATCACCGGACACATTCAACCGGCTAAGTGGCAATGTCACCCGGCACTGCATGCCCTAAGCCGCTTGAACGTCGTAAATGCAGAAACGTTATAAGAAACCTGAGCAATTATTTTAAAACAAATACTTACCTTCACATAAAGGAGTGAGTAGAATAAGAACGTTAATTATTGGAATAGTTCTCGGAGTTTGTTCTGCATTGCTTTTTGGATTATTTAATAATTGGGAAATGGCAATGAAGTTAACTGGGGGAGTCGGCATGGGCTCATGGTTATTAGCGGGAATACTCTCAGGAGCTTTTATTAACAGTGATAGAACTAGAGCTAATAATAGTATTGAATCAGCTGAAGATAAGAAGTTTAGGAACAAATATTCAATAATACTATTTATATTCGGTCTACCATTTCTAATAATTGCAATGATTATATATTTGATAACTAAATAAAGTAATTACAAAATGGAGCGAATGATATGAAGGTTAATAAAAATATAGTTATTGTAATGTGTCTCTTTTGTATAATATTTTTTAGCATGACCATGATACTAGAATTCTCCAATATATTATCCGGGAAAAACCATGGTGATTTTTACATAAATCTTAGCATGGGGCTTCTAGCAAGCAGCCTTTTAGTTTTAGTTCCATCTTTGGTCCAATATGCGAACGAGAAAAAGAGATATTATGTGGAAATGTACAGAATACTTAATCACTTGCTTTATGATACTATATCTATCATTAACATGATGGAAGAATATTCAAAGGATAAAGATGTTTCAGAATATTTTGATAGTATAAAATTACTCTATAACGATTTAATTTCTGAGTATTCTCTTTTTACTAAGTTTTTTGTACTCTCTTGGAGAGACAAACTTATAGAAAGTGTTATTTCAGAGACATATAAATTTTTGAAATTACAGGCTCATTTATCTTCTTATAGAATTGATTTGAAAAACGAAAAGATAGGCATGGCAGACTACATAGAAGCATTTGAATCAATGACTGAAATTTTAGTAAAGGAGTATAAACCGAGTTTTAAAAAATATAAAGAAATGTTAGAGGAAGATGTTAAAAATATAATAAAAGATAAAGATTTTAAAAAATACTATTAAAGGAGTTTTGGAATGACTATACCGGATTTTAATAAAAGAGGTGTACTAGATAAAGGGATTCATCAGTGCAATTCAAAAGAATTTATTAATAGATTTTGTTACGAAACTGGAGATGTTAGAAACAAGTACAAAAAAGTTTTAGAAGAGATTTTTGCCTTCGCTTTGAGTAGAGGAGGGGATAGTATAATTTTGGCAGGATCATTTGTAACTTCAAAAGAGGAGCCAAATGATTTGGATTGTATGATTATATTACCCAACAAAGAATGTTGCTGGGTGCAGTCTAATGAGCTTATGGTAGTAGAAGATTGCCAGCTAGATATAATTGTAATAGAGGAATCTAGTAAAGAATCTATATACAGTTTTTTGAATTTATTTTCTAAAGATAAATGGAATTTAGATGTCGGTATGGTGGAAGTCATTCTTGATAAGGAAGTAGACAGATCAACTTGGAATGACTATGAGGAACACTTTAGTATAGAGAATTTATTAAGAGCTCGAGAAGCTTACATTCATAGACATGTGGTAAGAGGAGTAAGAGAGAAAAAAATACTAGTTACAATAACTAATGTAGAAGAACACTTAAATTTCAATAATGAAATATCTCCCATAGTAAGTTCTGCGGGTTGGATCTTTGCACCTTACTGGTATGTTTCGACAAATAAAGACTTTTCACTTTCAGAAGAAGTTAAAAGACTAAGTGGATGGTTACGTTACATTTATACAATCTACGAAGCTAATGTCAGCATTTTTGCAGATGGATTGGGAACTATGATTCTAGGGATGTATATGAAAGATTCACAATATAGCGAGTTAGATATAGATAAGGTCATTTTATCGAGATCAGTGTTGAATAGAGACTTTGAATGGTCTGAAGTTTTTGACAAATGGGCTTTAAATATGGTTTGTAATCTTAGAAGCAAAGATGGTAATTGTGTTATTTCAGAGCAAATATCTAAAAAAACTAAAAGCAACCCCTTATACGGTGATGCTTACCGAAATGGTTTTAAATTCAAACATAGTTCGTTAGTAGAGTACCCTTATCAATATATTGGAGCTGTTGACTGGAAACAATTTAATAACATCATTTTCCCTATGTATCAAACAGCATATTTAATTAAGAAAAACACTGATTCAATGATTAGAAACAATTTTCATGAAATCGCGGAAATGTTACGGTCTGAAATGCCTTCGCAACATGACATTTTTCAAGAAAAGTTTAATTAAGCTAAAACTGTGTGATACATTTGAGTGCAAGCTGTCAGACTTAATAGAATACATACTTGATAATAAATGGAACTTATATTCATACAGACATCATCATTATAATCAAGAGATTGATCATATAGGAGGCGGTACCATTGAAAACAATCCAAAAGATGTTTGAGCATTTACATTGGGCTAATCAGAACATTCTAGAAAGATTGCAAAATGTAGAGATAAGGGAGCAACAGGTGAAATTATTTTCCCATATTCTAAATGCTGAACAAATATGGCTAGCTAGATTACAAGGAATGGACACTTCACAAATGCCTGTCTGGTCGGATGGGGATATCACAGTCTGTGCCAAGCTAATTAAACAAAATGAAGAAAACTTCAAAACATTTTTCGCTAAAATAGCAAATACCGACCTTGATACCTTAATAACATACACAAATAGTAACGGTAAAAAATTTATGATTTCTATCCGAGATATTTTAACTCACGTAGCACTTCATGGTCAGTATCATCGAGGACAGATTAACTCGCGACTTCGAGTAGATGGTAATGATCCGGTGAACATTGATTATATTACTTTTGTAAGATAGATCATGCAAAAGCTCATCATAGAATTCAAAATCTAATTTCGTCTCGTCATACTCGTAATCACTATTTTTAAACCATTCCTCAAAAATACTTCATGATTAGCATCTCCACCGTTCCCTTGGTGTGTTCCATCAACGGGAGGGGTGGTAAGTAGCTTCAGGCACTTCCAGAGATCATGTCTGAAGTTACTTTCTCAAAATGTTAGAGATTCATCTTAGTTATTATCTTTCTCAGTAATAGTTTCTTTCTCATGTGCTTGCTGCAATTCCGTGTTACCTCGCTCTTTAATATGTTGAAGTGCCTCGTCAATGGTTTGTTTACCTTCAAGAACAGAGGTTGTTTCTTGGGTCACAATTTCAGCGAATGCGTTATCGAAGCCATGTGGCAAGTTTTCATAACGTTTGTTGAAATTGCGCGCTTGGGTCAATTCGTAAAATGCACTTAATGACTTGCCGTCTATCTCACTTACGAAGGAAGATCTGACGGAAAGCGAACCACTGGTGGTTCGAGACAATGTTTTAGCGACTTCTGGTCCATTTATATATTTGATGAATTCCCAAGCTAATTTTTTGTTCGGAGATTTGGCGTTAATTCCAAAAATTTCTGGGAGTATCATAGCAATCGTAGCATTAGGTTCAACAGGATCAACGGGAATCGTTACAATGCCCCAGTTAACCGTTGAGCCGTTTTGATTTTCAGATTGCGTGATCTGATTCATGTAATAGGACCCTTCAAGTACCATTGAGGCTTGACCGCTTAAAAACAAGTCTTTTGCAAAAAAATCTTTCGATGGCTCAGAAATAACACCTGACTTGTATGCATTGATAACGTTCTCATAAATGGTGCGCCATGATTCCGAATCCATCGTGATACTTGTTCCATCTGCACTAGCATAGAACAGCCCTTCTGTTCGAGCATAGTTATTCAATAAATCAAATAAGGCGTTGCTCGAGGTTGTACTGAATGTCAGACCATAGATCTGTTCTCCACGAGACTCTTCCTTTGGAAATTGTTCAGCTAAGGTGAATACCTCCTGCCATGACATGCGATCTCTTGGCAATTCAATATTGTATTTCTGAAACAAATCTATGTTGTAAAATAGTGCACTTGAGGAGAATGTAGGAGCCAAACCATAAAGTCCACCGGCCCCGTGCTCTTTCAACGATTCTGTAACAAAAGGGAGAATGTCTCCAAGGTCGAATTTGTCCTGTGTGATCACGGAATCTAAAGGAAATAGTATGCGGTTATCCACAGCGTATGAAAAATTACTCTCATCAAGAAGAATGACATCAGGCTGTCGTTCCTCAATGTATTGTTGAAATGCCTTATTTATATCTTTACCAGTATAGTTAAACATCCATTGTGAATTAACTACTTCAAAGTCTACGTTTGGGTATTTGCTTAGAAATAAGTTGCCGTATTTTTGGAAAAAGAGACCTTCGTGAAAATACATAACTTTCAAGGGGCCTTCCAATTTCCCCTCCAATTCAGTGTCACCTTTATCGTTAGTACAAGCGCTTGTGAGAGTCATTAGAAGTGCTAATCCCAGGATGATTCCTTTTATTCTTAAGTTTCTGAACATACCCGTTGATCCTCCTCATGATCATTTACGAATCGCTCGTAATAATAAGCCTCTGAGATTGGATCAACCGCAGCAAACTTGCACCGAGTATAAAGTGCTTATAATATTTTGTCAATACACTATTTTTTTGACAATTTAAAATGTAATTAACATGGGTTGGAGTGATTATAATGGAAAAATTGAATTAACTTTACTTGCTTTTCTCAATAATCGGTACGTAAATATCCATTACGATATCTGGGCGAAAATGACAACGCTCATCATAGAATTCAAAATCTAGTTTAGTCTCGTCATACTCGTAAACTTTTAAACCAAGGACTATCGTCCTTTGGTTGTCAGATGTAAACTAGAAGAAGAAGCTCAGCCAACAAACGACCCAGCCTAAGATAAGAGCTATCTAAGGCTTGGTCGTTTCGTGAATACATAAAATGTTAGCCACTAACAAGTAGAAGTACATACTCACATCTATAAAATCATCAAATAGTAGAATGGAGAAAATAGAGTGAGTATATTAAAAAGTTTAATTGAACAGTCCAAAAGACCAGATAACATGATTGGGAAGATCATGTTGAAGATTATGAACAAGGTGCACTCAGGAATGACACAGGTAACATTGAGTAAGTGAAGAATTCATAGTAAATCATTCATTGAAATAGAAATAACGTTCTTTCAGGGAAAGTCATTATTACCAAAGGGGAGGTGTCAAGCTTACCGTTTGATAATAATTTTTTTGATATAGACAGCCATCCAAACTCACTATTATTGGCCAGATATTGAGAATGACGTTAAAGAAGTGTATAGAGTGTTAAAACCTAATGGAGAGTTCATAATAGCTTCTGAGATTTATAAGATCCAGTACCACAAGAAAAGTTACAAAACGACTAAAGAAATGGCGTTATATCATTGGAAGAAAAGTTGAGAGGGGCTAATCATGGAAAACCAATCGTGCTTTCTATGCCGTGTCGTTTCTGGCCAACAATCAGTAGAAGTTATTTACGAGGATGAATATGTTATCTGTTTTCGAGATCCTTATCCAGCTACGGATGCTCATGCTATTGTAGCTCCTAAAAAACATTTTAAAAATATGTTATTTATAACAGAAGAGGAAAAAGAATGTGTTTTCAATATCCACCAAGGTATACAGAAGGTTGCTAAGTATTTGAATATTGAAGAATCCGGATTTAGAGTCATTGTTAATAACGGACCTGATGCAGAACAGGAATTATTACATGCCCATTACCATGTTATTGGCGGAAGAAAATTGAAATGGGAATTATGAGAATGTATAGAACTGATATAATGCTCTCAATTATAATTGTTCGACTTTCAAAGTATATAATAAGCTTTTTTATGCAAATACATTCCCTTTTTCTAAGACTTTCTAGCTAAAAGAAAAAGGGATATTGTTTTAATTCAATACAATAAGAAATGTAAAGAACGAAGTGAAATGAAGTAACTAATGAAGTGCGTTGTAGAGTAACTCGAAGAAGGCAATCACATTGTATAACACCAGATTCACGCTTCGGGCCATTCGGCCCTCGGTTCGGCAGGAAGAATGAAGAGGATTCGATGTTGAGTTTTCATAGCAGGGAAGCAGAATCAGCTGGACACATCCGCACTACCCAACCGCATCGCGGCCAGTCACCTCGCTCCTTTAGGGTGGTGGGACGTCGTGATACAATAACGTTATAAGAAATCCCTGCAAAATAAAGGAGTAAAAATGAAACCCATAAACGACATACAAACTAAACCTGGTAGTCGCTTTACCGACTCTGATCCAAGAAAGGAAGGAAATAAAAATACAAAATTTGCTGATCTGATTATTGATGATAGGTCACTTTACAAAATGCTTAGTAAATATGATATGGTTCCGTCCCTCGGATGGGGGAGTGAGGAATATCAAAGGAAACTAATTGATTATTTTTTACTCAAACAGCTACATCCATATTTGTACTACAGATATCCTATATTAGTATGTCCATTGTGTGGAGATGAAGAGTGTGGTTTTATTTCAGTATTTATAGAGAAAGACGAAGAATTTATAGAATGGAAGGATTTTAAACTAGAACCAGAAAATAAGCCTATTCCTATCGGTCCATTCTGTTTTAGGTTGGAAGAGTATGAAAGAATGATAAAAAATACCTATGGAACTGCAGGAATACAATAATATGTGGCAATTCGAAGTTGGCAGGGATTTCACATAACACCGTATTCACTAATCGGGCTATCGCCTCTCGGTTGTCAGATGTATAATCATGGAAAAAGCTCAGCCAACAAATGCCCCAGCCTAAGATAATAGCTATCTAAGGTTTGGTCGTCTCGTGAATACAAGAACGTTAGGCGAATTACTACTAGTTGCTTCAAGGAGGTATGTCATGGAAGTCTTAATAAAGAATTTGTCAGAAGCTGATGAGACGCCGTACGATCTGCTGCTCCTCGCAGATCCTTCAAGAGAAATAGTTGATGATTGCATAAGCAGAGGCAGTTGTTACAAAGCCTATAATATAAAAAGTGGTATTGAAACAGTTATTGGCGTCTTTGTTTTATTAAAGACTCGCCCAGAAACAATAGAGATTATTAACATAGCAATTCGTGAGGAATACCAAGGAAGGGGACTAGGTAAATGGCTTGTTCATCAAGCGATTGAGAGGGCAAAGACTGAAAAGGTGAAGACTATTGAGATTGGGACTGGGAATTCAAGTGTTATGCAATTAGCGTTATATCAGAAATGCGGGTTCCGTATTGTTGGAGTAGATCAGGACTTTTTTGTGCGGCATTACCAGGAGGAGATTTATGAAAATGGGATCCAATGTAGAGACATGATAAGGCTAAGACTGGATATTTGAAAGCGTACTTGAAGAAGGCGGTAACTACGCATAACACCATTTACGCAGCGGCCCTCGGTCCGTAGGGAGTTTTTTCAAGGAAGTGTATTCAGCGGACAACCCTTACCGGTAAATTAGGAGCTATCTAAGCCGGTAAGGGTTCGTGAATACTAGAACATTAGGCGAAATTACTGTAGACACTGAAAGCAGGTTAACACAGCCGTAAGGTTAAAAATTACGCTGTAGAAATTCGTGTTCGTAAATCATATGAATCCTATCCAAAACGTTCTGAGCTTGATCTTTAAATTTTATTTCCGCAACCTGACCGTTCATCAAAAATACGCCGGTATCATTACGGTGTCCCCCGAGAGCACCTTCATACAGCTTGCCCGCGCCATGGGTAGGAGGAGAGAAAAACAGCTTCATCAACAGTTCAATCAATATAGGAAGTCCGGATTTTTTTCCTTTTCTTATCGTATTGTTGCCACCCGGATCAACACTTCGGATCTTAATGTTGTCCTTGACAAGTTGAGACGCGATGGCCTGAGTCCACAGTGAAAGCGCTAGTTTTGAAGTGGCGTAAGGACCAAGCAGCTTGCGGAAGGTCTTGGGGCGCTCTAGGATCTCGATATTAAACTCTTTCGTAAACTTTAGCGCTGAAGATGAGGTATTGATCACCGTTTTTAAGCGACCGCTTTTTATGAGTTCCTTCAATTCCATCAATATGATATACGGAACCACAGTCAACAGTTCATAATGCTTTTCTCGACCTTGTTTCGAATAGCTTAGTTCGGGAAAGGACCCTCCGGCGTTGTTGAACAAAATATCAATCCGCTGTTCCTTGTCTTTTATCTCTTCCAAAGCGCGTCTCAAACTGGCATAATCGGCAAGATCAGCCGTTTTATAAATTCGAAGCCATCCATTCATGACGGCTTCTTGGATTCTGATATCGTCCGTTGGATAGTCGGAACGGTTCAAAGCAACCACATGCCAGCCCTCCGACAACAATTTGCGGGTTAATTCCAACCCGATCCCGGCGCTTGCGCCTGTAATCACTGCTATATTTTCACGTTGATCCTTGTTCATAGTTGGTCTCCTCCTGTTATTGGTATATATATCTACTAGCGCAATTCTATAACTTGGAGTCGACTCCAAGTCAAGGCGCGAAAAAAGTTTGTCCTAATGATATGAGAATTGACTTGGAGCCAGCACCAAGATGTATACTGCACAAATAAATAATTTCTGGGAGGGAACAGGATGAAGGAGGAGCAAACTTTTACGATAAAGCAAGCCGCCGAGCAAACCGGAATTTCTGAGGATACGATCCGCTATTACGAAAAGATCGCGCTACTGCCCCGTGCAGACCGGAAGGATAATGGGCACCGCGTTTACCGGAAGGAGAACATCAATACGATTCAGCTGATATCTTGCCTTAAAAAAACGGGAATGCCGTTAGAGGAAATTCGGCCATTTTTGGCGGTTTCCGCCGATACCGATCCTGCGGAATATCCCGAACTGGTGGAACACTTAAGGAGCCACCGGGAAAATATCGTCAGCCAAATAGCCTCACTGCAGCAGGTCGTCGATTTTATTGATATGAAGTTGGAGGAGGGGAGATACCGACGGGATTGCTCGGATGAAAGTCAGGTCGGCGTATCAGAGAAAGCGGCGGGAGAACAGAAACCTGCCTCAACCGTTGAGATGAGTTATTTTCCACATCGGCCAAAGCGGGCAAGTCAATAAT